>CWHC01000020.1_pt1 | contig 52531 bp, 49 predicted proteins | sample 693371 | NCBI WGS metagenome assembly CWHC01 (sample SAMEA3735914, study PRJEB9488) | human gut metagenome | biome: ENVO:mammalia-associated habitat; material: ENVO:feces | place: Malawi | collected 2009-02-27 | reverse complement strand
GCACCATGATCCTCCTGGTCGACAAGATCGAAAAAAGCTTCGGCGCACGCGTCCTCTTTAGCGGCGCGTCCTTCCAGATCAACCCCGGCGAGCGCTTTGCGCTCGTGGGACCCAACGGCGCCGGCAAAACCACCATGCTCAAGATCATCATGGGCATCGACAGTCCCGACGCCGGCCAGGTCCAGTACGCCAAGGACTGCCAAGTGGGTTACCTAGAGCAGGAAACCAACCTGGAGCAAAAAGATACCACCATCCTTGCCGAGGTCATGGCCGCTGCCAAGGAAATCCGCCGCATGGGCGAGCGCGCCAACGAGTTGCAGGCCCAGATTACTGAGCTCTCCGAGCAGGGCAAGGACGTCGACGCACTCCTCAACGAGTACGGCCAGGTCCAGGACCGCTTTGAGCATCTGGGCGGCTACGAGCTTGAGAGCAACGCCCGCAAGATCCTGTCCGGCCTGGGCTTTAAGGTTACCGACTTTGAGCGCCCGTGCTCCGAGTTCTCCGGCGGCTGGCAGATGCGCATCGCGCTGGCTAAACTCTTCCTGCGCCATCCCGACTTGCTGCTTCTGGACGAGCCCACCAACCACCTGGACCTCGAAAGTGTCCAGTGGCTGCGCGGCTTTATCGCCAACTATGACGGCGCCGTGCTCATCGTAAGTCACGACCGCGCCTTCATGGACGCCTGCGTCGACCACGTCGCCGCGCTCGAGAACCGCCGCGTAACCACCTACACCGGCAACTACAGCAGCTATCTCAAGCAGCGCGAGGACAACCTGGAGCAGATGCGCGCAAAGCGCGCCGCCCAGGAGCGCGATATCGCCCACATGCAGGTCTTCGTTGACAAGTTCCGCTACAAGCCCACTAAGGCCGCCCAGGCGCAGGAGCGCATCCGCAAGATCGAGCAGATCAAAAAGGAGCTCGTCATCCTGCCCGAAGGCCACAAGCACATCGACTTTAAGTTCCCCGACCCGCCGCGCTCCGGCGACATGGTCGTGGGCCTCGAGGGCGTATCCAAGTCCTACGGCGACAAGCACATCTACAGCGACATCGACCTCAAACTCTACCGCGGCGAGCACGTGGCGCTCGTCGGCCCTAACGGCGCCGGCAAGTCCACCCTCATGAAGATCATCGCCGGCCTGGAGCCGCCCACCACCGGTACCCGCGATCTGGGCACCAACGTAGGCGTGGCCTACTATGCCCAGCACGCGCTTGAAGGTATGACCGAGTCCAACACCGTCCTGCAAGAGATCGACACCGTCACGCCCAAGTGGACCGTGCCGCAGCAGCGCAGTCTGCTGGGCGCCTTTCTGTTTAGTGATAACGATGCCATCGAAAAGCAGGTACGCGTCCTCTCCGGCGGCGAAAAGGCGCGTCTGGCCCTGGCCAAGATGCTCGTGGCGCCCGAGGCACTCCTGTGCCTGGACGAGCCCACCAACCACCTGGACATCGACTCGGTGGACATGCTCGAGAACGCCCTGCAAAACTTCCCCGGCACCATCGTGCTCATCAGCCACGACGAGCACCTGGTGCGCGCCGTGGCCAACCGCGTGATCGACATCCGCGACGGCAAGGTCACGGTTTACGACGGCGACTACGACTACTACCTCTACAAGCGCGAGGACCTCGCGGCCCGCGCCGCCGCCGAGGCGTCCACGGAGAGCATGCCGGTGGCAACCAAGCCCACCAAAGCCAGCGCCGCCCAGGCCGACACCCCCGCCGCGGCGCCTAAGCCGGTCGAGGGCAAAAAGACCAAAGAGCAAAAGCGTGCCGAGGCCCAAGCCCGCGCCGCACTCAACAAAAAGCTCAAGGGCGTGCGCAACCAGCTCAAGAAGATCGAGGCCGAGCTGGACAAGAAGCGTGCCCGCTATGACGAGCTTATGGAATTGATGGCAAGCGAAGAGCTTTATGCCGATCAGGATAAGTTCAACGCCGCGCTGGGGGAATATAACGGCCTTAAGCAAGAGCTGCCCAAGCTCGAGGACGAATGGCTCGAGCTTTCCACCCAGATCGAAGAGGAGACCGCGCGTGAACTCTCGTAAGGCTGCTGCCGTGGCGATGAGCATCATCGCCATCACTTGTCGCATCTGCGGCATCTTTATGAGTGCGATGACCGTGCTGCTGTGTTTTAGCGGCCTCACCGCCAAGCTGCAGATCGTGGGCTTTGTCGTTGAGCTTTCGCGCGCGCTGCCGAGTGCTATCGCCGGCTACGGCGTCATCACATCGCCCTTTGGCGGTGTGTTCCGCCTGGATTACGCCATCGTCACCATAATCTTGTTTGTGATCGACTACCTGCTCACGCGCGCCTCGCGCCGCGTCCGCTAGGGGGCGCCATGTCCAACAGCCACCTCATGAACCTGCTCGCCAGCGCCGTTGCCGTCATCGTGGGTATTGTCATCCACGAGAGCGCGCACGCCGCCGCGGCCTGGGCGCTCGGCGACAAGACGGCCCGTTCGCGCGGCCGCGTCTCGCTCAACCCGCTCAACCACATCGACCCGTTTGGCACCATCCTCCTGCCGTTGCTCATGCTTGCGGCCGGCGGCCCGGTGTTCGCCTTTGCCAAGCCGGTGCCCGTCTACCTCAACAACCTCAAGCACCCCAAGCGCGACGAGGTCCTGGTGAGCGCAGCCGGCCCCGCATCGAACATCGCACTCGCGTGCCTCGCAGCCGCCCTCATGCACGCAGCGTACGGCAACCTCTACGCCAGCATGTCCTTTGCCGTGGCGTCGCAAATCATGAACTTCGGCGCCACGTTCATCGTGGTCAACCTGTCGCTTGCGTTCTTTAACCTCATCCCGATCCCGCCGCTCGACGGCTCGTCGATCATTGTGCCGTTCCTCAAAGGCAAGGCGCTCGCCAACTACTTTCGTCTGCAGCAATACGCCATGCCGATCCTTATCATCGTGCTGTACTTGCTGCCCATGTGGACCGGTATAGATGTGATCGGCCGGTATTTCGACGTTACCGTGTATCCGCTGGCGGAGCATCTGCTCAACTTCGCAATCGCCGGCATCTAGGGTAAACTTACAGGTCGACCGTGCAAAACGGTCGCAACATGCACCCAAACCGCGCCGCGAAGGCGCCGTCAAAGGAGGTCGAAGATGTCGTATCGCGTGTCGACGCAGGTCTACAGCGGACCGTTCGACCTGCTGCTGCAGCTGGTAACCCGCCAAAAAGTAGATATCGGCGCCATCTCGATCAGCGAGGTGGCCGAGCAATACCTTACCGAGGTCGAGCGCATCGAGGCGCTGGACCTAGATGTGGCGAGCGACTTTTTGCTGGTCGCGGCAACCCTTCTGGACATCAAGGCCGCCTCGCTGGTGCCCCAGGAGGCCCCAAGCAACACAGACGAAGATGACGAGGACGACGAAGATCTCGAGGAACTCAGCGCGCTCGACGGCGATGCCCTGCGCGAGGTCCTGATCCAGCGCCTGATCGCCTACAAGCAGTTTAAGGGTGCGGCGGCGGCCCTTGGCGCGCGCATGCAGGCCGAAAGCCGCATGCATCCGCGCGTCGCCGGCCCCGACCCCGAGTTCTTGGGCCTTATGCCCGACTATCTGGCCGGCATTACCCTGCGCGGCCTTGCCGTCATCTGTGCCGACCTGGACGGCAAGCGCCAGACCTTCCTGCTGGAGGCCGAGCACGTGGCACCGCATCGCGTGCCGCTCGACCTGACGGTGGCCTCGGTCGATCGCTTTACCATGGCGCACCAAACCTGCACCTTCCGCGAGCTGCTGGGCGGCGACGCCACCACCGAGCAGCTCGTCGTCACCTTCCTGGCCATGTTGGAGCTCGCCAAGCGCGGCTCGCTCACATTGAGCCAGGACGAGATCTTCGGAACCATCTGCATCAACCGAGTCGAGGGCGCCGAGGCATACGTGCCCGGCGAGGGCCCCGAGCTCACCGAATAGGAGCGGCAACCATGTCAACCCTTTCAACGCTGGAGGCAAACAGCCTCAAAGGCGCCCTCGAGGCGCTGCTGCTGGTGTCGAGCGACCCCGTAAGCGCACCCGCGCTGGCAGGTGCGCTGGATATCGCCCCGGGCGAGTGCGCGTCGCTTTTAGCCGAGCTCAAAGTTGAGTACGAGGAGGCCAATCGCGGCTTCCAGCTGCGCGAGGTCGCTGGCGGCTGGCGCCTGTTCACACACCCCGCCTACCACGATGTGGTCGAGGCCTATGTGCTGAGCTGGGACACGCAAAAACTGTCGCAGGCGGCGCTCGAGACCCTGGCCGTCATCGCCTACCACCAGCCCGTCACACGCGAGGTGGTCAAAGGCATCCGCGGCGTCAACTCCGACGGCGTCATCGCGTCGCTCGTGGACAAGGGCCTGGTTCGCGAGCTTGGCCGCGACCCCGAGCGCGGGCAGGCCATTATCTACGGCACGACCAACGCCTTCTTGGAGAAGTTCGGCCTGCGCTCCACCCGCGACCTGCCCGATTTGGAGCAATTTGCTCCCGACGAGCAGTCGCGTCAGTTTATCCGCGAGCGCCTGAGCGGCCGCAGCATTCAGTCCACGCTCGAGGAACAGGCAGAGGACCTGGACGAAGAGCGCGAACTGATCGATACCGATGTTGAGGACACCGATGACTTAGAGCTTATGCCCACCGGCGATACCTCGGAGGATTTGCATGACGAGGACTAACGAAGCAGGGGAGACGCATATCGCCGGCGTCATGGGCGCGCCCGCGACCGACTCCCAGCCCGTCTACCCGCACACCATGCGCCTGCAGCGCTTTTTGGCGCGTGCGGGCGTGGCGAGCCGCCGCGGGTCGGAGGACCTGATGACCGCCGGCCGCGTGACCGTCAACGGCCAGGTCGCGACCGAACTGGGCACCAAGGTCGACGTCGACCGCGATCACATCGAGGTCGATGGCATGCCCGTCAAGCTCGGCCAGGGGGCCGTGTACCTGATGCTCTACAAGCCGACCGGTTACCTCACCACCATGAGTGATCCACAGGAGCGCCCTTGCGTGGCCGACCTGGTCCCGCGCGACCGCTTTCCGGGGCTCTTCCCGGTGGGTCGTCTGGACCGCGACACCACGGGCCTTTTGCTCTTTACCACCGACGGCGACCTGTCGCGGGATCTGCTGCACCCCAGCAAGCACGTCTACAAGACCTACCAGGCGCTGGCGGATGGCCACCTGACCGATCTCGACCTGGAACCACTCCGTCGCGGCATCGAGCTCGACGACGGCCTGTGCCAGCCGGCGATCTGCCGCGTCATCAACGCACGCGAGGCCGAGGCCGTGGCTCCGCAAGGCGTCAAGCCCGGCACCACCGCCGTGGAGGTCATCATCCGCGAGGGCCGCAAAAACCAGGTCAAGCGCATGCTGGGCAAGATCCACCATCCGGTGATTCGCCTGCACCGCTGTAACTTTGCCGGCCTGGAGCTCAAGGATGTGGCCAAGGGCTCGTGGCGCGAACTCACCGATCGCGAGGTACAGGTCCTCAAGGCCGGCGGCATCCCGCCCAAGCAAGCCGCATCCAAGCGCGGCGCGGCGCCCGCGACCAACACCGCGAGTCGCACGCGACACCACGGCAGCCACGGCTCCGCGCCCAAGCGCAACACCTACCGCGAGCGCTACACGGGCTAGCCAGTCCGCCAGCAAGCAGCGTTCGCGTCCCATACCAGCACGTCAACCACCGAAAGGAAGCATTGCATGATCGTCGCCATCGACGGCCCCGCCGGTTCCGGTAAGTCCACCATCGCCAAGGAGATCGCCCGCCAGCTGGGCTTTAACAAGCTCGACACGGGCGCCATGTATCGCGCCGTCACCTTTGCCGCGCTCGACCGCGGCATCGACCTGGACAACGAGGCGGCCATCGACGCCCTCGCCGAGCAGATCGAAATCCGCTTTACCAACGGCACCGGCGAGGACACGCGCCTGACCATCGACGGCCAGGACGCATCGGCTGCCATCCGCACCCCGCAGGTGGACGCCAACGTCTCCAAGGTCTCGGCCTACCCGGGCGTACGCGCCGCCATGCTCATCCATCAGCGCCGCGCCGCCGAGGACCGCGATATCGTGGCCGAGGGTCGCGACATCGGCACCGTCGTATTTCCCAACGCGCAAGTCAAGGTCTTCCTGACCGCCGACCCGCGCGAGCGCGCCCGTCGCCGCGTGCTGCAGCGTCACCAAAACAACGCTCAGCCGCTTACTGCCGAGCAGCTTGAGGCCGAGGTCGACGAGACCCTCGACGCCCTCAAGCAGCGCGATAAACTCGACAGCAGCCGCGAGGTCGCACCGCTCGTGCCCGCCGAGGACGCGGTGCACGTCGACTCCACCGCCCACACCATCGATGAGGTCGTACGCATTATCGAGGACCTCATCAACCAAGGGAGGTAGCTCATGCGCCTGTTTAAGCAGACGCCCGAGGATTACTACAACGCCCCCTACGCCGAGTTCCCGGCGCTCATCCGCGGCACCGTCGTGGTGGTCATGGCTATTCTGTGGGTCTTCTCCAAGCTCATGTGGCGCTGGAAGGTCGAGGACGCCGACCTGCTGTTTGAGCGACAGGACGGCCGCGGCAGCGTAGTCATCTGCAACCACACCTCGATGGCCGAACTCTTGGCCGTGGAGACGGCGCTGTTCTTTGGCGGCCGCCGCATTCGCCCCATCTTTAAGTCCGAGTTTGCCAAGACGAAGATCGTGCGCTGGGCCTTCAGCCGCGTGGGCGGCATCCCCGTGGAGCGCGGTACTGCCGATATGAAGTGCCTGCGCGCCGCCCAGCATGCGCTGCAGCGCGGCGAGGACGTCTTGATCTTCCCCGAGGGCACGCGCATCCGCTCGCGCGAGATCAAGCCCGAGGTCCATGGCGGCTTTGCGCTCATCGCCCAGATGGGTAAGGCGCCCGTCAACCCTCTCGCCATTTGTGGTTGGTCCGACATTACGCCTAAGGGTAAAAAGCTCATGCGCCCCAAGAAGTGCTGGATCCGCGCCGGCAAGGCCGTCTCGCTATCCGATGCACCGGCCGAGCTCATGCGCAAGGAACGCCTGGCTTGGTTTGAGTCCGAGGCCATGAGCCGCGTCTACGCTATGCGCGACGACCTGTGCGCCGAGCACCCGGGTAGGTTCTAGCCATGGTTGAGGAATTCATGAACACTGCCGAGGCTGTGCCCAGCAAGGCAGACGCCCCCACCATCGAGATCGCTGCCCACGCCGGCACCTGTTACGGCGTGCAGCGCGCGCTCGACATGGCGCTGGCGGCCGCCCCGCAGGCGGGGAAGAACACTCAGGTCCACACCCTGGGCCCGCTCATTCATAACCCCATCGTGGTGCGCGAGCTTGCCGAGGCAGGCGTGGGTCTGGCCGACACCCTGGATGACGCCGCGTCGGGCACCGTGATCATCCGCGCGCACGGCGTGGTGCCGCAGGTGATTGAGGCCGCTCGCGAGCGTGGCCTTACCGTGGTCGATGCCACCTGCCCCTACGTCAAGAAAGTCCATGTGGCGGCCGCGCGCCTGGTGCGCGAGGGTTACCGCGTAATCGTCGTGGGCGAGCCGGGCCACCCCGAGGTCGAGGGCATTCTGGGCCATGCTGGTGATGACGCGCAGGTCGTGAGCTGTGCCGCCGATGCGGACGCACTGCCGCTCAAGGGCAAGGTTGGCCTGGTTGTGCAGACCACCCAGACCGCGCAGAACCTGGCCGAGGTTGTGGCCTCCATCACCCCACGCGTGCAGGAACTGCGTGTGATCAACACGATCTGCGCCGCCACGAGCGAGCGCCAGCAGGCAGCCGCAACCCTCGCCAACCGCTGTGATTGCATGGTCGTCGTGGGCGGCAAAAATTCGGGCAACACGCGCCGCCTGGCGCAGATTTGTGCCGATGCCTGCGAACACACGCATCACATCGAGGAAGCTTCCGAGCTTGAGGCCGCATGGTTTGCCGACGCGCGCCACATCGGCATCACCGCCGGAGCCTCCACCCCGCAAGAACACATCGAACGCGCCGTTGCGCGCATCAAGGAGCTTTGCCGCTAATCATGGACCAGACCGTACCCGCATACGCCGCCGAGGTGGCCGATTACGGGCGCAGCCGCGACCCCGAGCCGGGTGAGGGCGCGCTCGTTAAGAACGTGCGCCCCGAATCGCCCGCATGGGATGTGGGTATCGAGCCGGGCATGCGCGTGCTCACGGTCAACGGCGAGCAGCTCACCGACATGATTGTATGGCTTTGGGAAGCCGACGACGACACCGTCGAGTTGGAGGTTTTCGACTCGCGCGACGGCACCGTCACCCCCGTCGAGCTCGACCGCTTCCCGGGTGAGGATTGGGGCCTTGAGTTCGACGGCCCCATCTTTGACGGCATGCGTACCTGCGTCAACGCCTGCGTGTTCTGCTTTATGACGATGCTGCCCAAGGGCGGTCGCTCCACGCTCTACATTCGCGATGACGACTACCGCCTGAGCTTTTTGCAGGGTAACTTTGTCACGCTCACGAACCTTTCCGACGAGGACGTGCAAAACGTTATCGATCGCAACATGAGTCCGATGAACGTGTCGGTTCACGCCGTGAGCCCCGACGTTCGCCGCCGTATGATGGGCCGCAACGCCCAGCGCGGCATGGACGTGCTCGAGGCCATTATGGCCGCCGGTATCGAGATTCACGCGCAGATCGTGCTGTGCCCCGGCATGAACGACGGCGAGGAGCTGCAAAAGACCCTGCGCTACTGCGAGGAGCACGAGCAGATCACCAGCCTGGGCATTGTGCCGCTCGGTTTTACCAAGCACCAAAACCGCTTTAGCTGGTCCTACAGCGATAAGCCCGAGCTGGCGCGCGAGACCATTGCCATGATCCGACCGTTCCAGGACCGCGCCTATGAGCGCTTTGGCCGCCACACCTTCCAGATGAGCGACGAGTTCTACCTGGATGCCGGCATCGAGCCTCCCGAGGCGGACTTTTACGACGGCTACCCGCAGTACTACGACGGCATCGGCATGATCCGCTCCTATCTGGATGAGACCGATGATGTCCTTGCCGCCGACGCCGAGCGTCTGGCCCGCGTTCGCGAGGGAATCGCCGCCCGTGGTCAGCGCTTACTGTGCCTCTCGGGCGCCAGCGCGCGCGATACGGTCGCGCGCTTTGTGGAATCGCCGCACGGCCTCGCCGGCACCGTCACAGCCATCAGAAACCGCTACTTTGGCGGCAACGTGGACGTGACCGGCCTCATCGTCGCGAGCGACATCCTGGAGCAGCTGCCGCAAGACCTGTCGGGGGTTATGCTCTTTGTGCCTAAGCTCATGTTCAACGCTGACGGCATGACGCTTGACGAGTATCATCGTGACGATTTACTCGCAAGCCTTACCAGTCGCGGCGCCGAGGTTCATGTGGTGTCGACCATGCCGCATGAGCTGCTCGATACCCTGGAGCACATCCTTGGCATTGTGCCTGCCGACTCTACTAATTCCGCTGACCCTACCCATTAAAGGAGAGCAGATGAAACCTATCGTCGCCGTCGTCGGACGCCCCAACGTGGGCAAGTCCACGCTCGTTAACCGCCTGGCCCAGACCTCGGACGCCATCGTCCACGAGTCCCGCGGCGTCACGCGCGACCGCTCGTATCACACGGCCGATTGGAACGGCCGCGAGTTCACCATCGTCGACACGGGCGGCATCGAGCCGCTCAAGAGCGATGACGTCTTTGCCACATCCATTCGCGACCAGGCCCTCGCCGCCGCCGAGGAAGCCGCCGTCATCCTGTTTGTGGTCGACGGCCGCACCGGCGTCACTGAGGAGGACGAGTCGGTCGCCCGTATGCTCAAGCGCTCCGACAAGCCGGTCTTTCTGCTGGTGAACAAGCTCGACAACCCCGATCGCGAGAACGACAACATCTGGGAGTTCTATTCGCTCGGCGTCGGTGAGCCCACGCCGCTCTCGGCACTGCACGGCCATGGCACGGGCGACCTGCTCGACGACATCGTGGCCCTGCTTCCGGAGGAAGAGGACGAGGTCGCCGACGAGTTCCCCGATGCGCTGAACGTGGCCATTATCGGCCGCCCCAACGCCGGTAAGTCCTCGCTGTTCAACCGCATTCTGGGCGCCGACCGCTCCATCGTGTCCAACATCGCCGGCACCACACGCGATGCCATCGACACCGTCGTCGAGCGCGACGGCAAGCATTACCGCATGGTCGATACCGCGGGCATTCGCAAAAAGAGCACCGTGTACGAGAACATCGAGTATTACTCCATGGTCCGCGGCCTGCGTGCCATCGACCGCGCCGACGTGGCGCTGCTCGTCGTCGATGCCTCCGTGGGCGTCACCGAGCAGGACCAGAAGGTCATGGGTCTTGCCATCGAGCGCGGCTGTGCCATCGTGGTGCTGCTCAACAAGTGGGATCTGCTCGACGATGACCGCAAGCGCGAGGCCTGCATGGAGACCGTCGACCGCCGTTTGGGCGTCATGGCTCCCTGGGCCCAGTACCTGCGCATCTCGGCCTTGACCGGCCGCAGCGTCGAGAAGATCTGGGCCATGGTCGACGCGGCCGAGAAGACGCGTTCGCAAAAGATCACCACTTCGCGCCTCAACACGTTCCTCACCGACCTGCGCGAGTTTGGTCACACCGTGGTAGATGGCAAGCGCCGCCTGCGCATGCACTACGTGACCCAGACGGGCGTCAACCCGCCGACGTTCACGTTCTTCGTCAACCACAGCGACCTGGTCAATGACACCTACCAGCGCTACGTGGAGAACCGCATGCGCTCTACCTTCGACTTCGCCGGTACGCCCATTCGACTCTTCTTTAGGAAGAAGGAGCAAAAGGATGCTTAATCCGATTCTGCTGACCGCCATCTGCGCCGTGGTCTCGTTCTTTATCGGAGCGATTCCGTTTGGCCTGATCCTGGGCCGCGTGTTCAACCACACGGACATTCGCAAGGCGGGCTCCGGCAACATCGGCACCACCAACGCGCTGCGCGTGGCTGGCCCTAAGGTGGCCGCGCTCACGCTGCTGCTCGACTGCTTGAAGGGCGCCATTTGCGTCCTTATCGCCCGTCCGCTCATTGCGAGCGTGGGCTATGGCTTTCCCGTGAGCATCATGGCTCCCGGTGCCGCCGGCGACTGGATGCTCGGCGTCATTTGCCTGGCTGCCGTGTGGGGCCACATCTTTTCGCCCTACCTTAACTTCCACGGCGGTAAGGGTATCGCCGTGGGCCTGGGCGTGATTCTTGCCTGGTGCTGGCCCATTGGTCTGTCGCTGCTGGGCATGTTTATCGTGGCCGTTGCCATCACCAAGTACGTGTCGGTAGGCTCGCTTGCCGCGGCTATCGGTCTTCCCATCGCCGCCTGCGCGGTCTTTCCGTACAGCAGCTTGGGCCTCAAGTTTTGCATGGCGATGATCGGCATCACCGTGGTGTGGGCCCATCGCTCGAATATCAAGAAGCTCATGGCCGGTAAGGAGTCCAAGCTCTCGTTTACCAAGCGCGTCACCGAGCCCGACGATAAGTAGGAGAGAGTCATGAATGTTGCGCTGATTGGCTCCGGCTCCTGGGGAACCGCCGTCGCCGGCCTTGCCGCCGCGCGAGCCGAGCGCGTGACCATGTGGGCCCACAGCGAGCAGACGGCCGCCGGCATTAACGGCGAGCACCGTAATCCCCGCTATCTGGTGGACTACGAGCTGCCGGAAAATGTCGTCGCCACGACGGACCTAGTCCAGGCGCTCGACGGCGCCGAGGCCATCATCTTTGCCGTGCCTTCGACGCATCTGCGCAACGTCTGCCATCAGGCGGCACCCTTTATCGCCGCCGACACCCCGGCGCTCTGTCTTACCAAGGGTATTGAGCCCGAGTCGGGCCTGCTCATGAGCGAGGTCATCGCCAGCGAGATCGGCAACGAGTCGCGCGTGGCGGCGCTTTCGGGCCCCAACCATGCCGAGGAGATCTGCCGTGGCGGACTTTCGGCCGCCGTCATCGCCAGCGAAGATCCGCAGATAGGGGAGACCTTTAAGGAGCTGCTGCTTTCCACGGCTTTCCGCATCTACCTCTCGCAGGACATGACCGGCGTCGAGGTCTGCGGCGCCATGAAAAACGTCATCGCCATCGTGTGCGGTATCTCCGCCGGCTCGGGCGCGGGCGACAACACGCTCGCCCTCATCATGACGCGCGGCCTGGCCGAGATCAGCCGCCTGGTGCACGCCCGCGGCGGCCAGGCCATGACCTGCATGGGACTTGCCGGCATGGGCGACCTTATCGCCACCTGTACTTCGGAGCATTCGCGCAACCGTACCTTTGGCTACGAGTTCGCTCATGGCGTATCGCTCGACGAGTACCAGACGCGCACGCATATGGTGGTCGAGGGTGCCGTCGCGGCCCGCAGCGTCAGCGAGCTCGCCCGTTCACTGGGCGTAGACATTCCGCTCACCTTTGCCGTGGAGCAAACGCTCTACAACGGTGTTACTTTGGATAGGGCGCTCGAGATTCTTACCGATCGCGTACCCTCCCAAGAGTTCTACGGACTCACCGACTAGCGCAGAAAGGCTTCTACCATGGGTTCCATTAAAATCGCTCCGTCCGTCCTCTCAGCCGACATGGCCAACCTCAAGGGCGAACTCGACAAGATCGCCGGTGCCGACTACGTGCACTTCGACGTTATGGACGGTCACTTTACCGGCAACCTGACCTTTGGCGTTGACATCCTTAAGGCCGTCAAGCGCTCCACCGATGTACCGGTCGACGCGCATCTGATGGTGTCGAACCCCGACGAGACGGTTGATTGGTACGCCGATGCCGGTGCCGATATGATCACCGTGCACTACGAGGCCTCCACACACCTGCACCGCACGCTCACGCATCTGCAGCAGCGCGGCGTCAAGGCCGGCGTGGTGCTCAACCCCGCCACGCCCGTCTGCGTGCTCGAAAGCATCATCGACGTTGTCGATATGGTGCTGCTGATGAGCGTGAACCCTGGCTTTGGCGGCCAGAGCTTTATCCCTGGTACTATTGCCAAACTGCACGAGCTTACGGCCATGTGCGAGCGCCACGGCGTGTCGCCTCTGATCGAGGTCGATGGCGGCATCTCTTCCAAGAACATTGCCGAGGTCGTCAAGGCTGGTGCAAACGTGCTCGTGGCCGGTTCTGCCGTATTTAAGTCCGAAGATCCCGCTGCCGAGGTTGCGCTGCTGCAGAAGCTGGGCAACGAGGCCGCACAGGAGGCATAAACCCTTATGACCGCAGGTCAAAACCGCATACCCGTGAATCTTGACTATGCCGCCTCGACGCCCATGCGCGCCGAGGCGCGCCTTGCGCAGCGCGAATATGACGACAGCGAGCTTGCCGGCGTCAACCCCAACTCGCTGCACTCGCTTGGCCGCAAGGCCGCCGCACGCCTGGAGGTCGCCCGTCGCGAGATCGCCCGTAGCTTTGGCGCACGCGTTCGCCCGTCCGAGATCATCCTTACCAACGGCGGCACCGAGGCCAACCAGCTTGCGCTGCTCGGTCTTGCCGAGGGTGCTCGTCAGCGCGATCGCAAGCGCGACCGTGTCATCGTTTCGGCCATCGAGCACGATTCGATTTTGGACAACCTGCCGCTCCTGCGTGCCGCCGGCTTTACCGTCGACATGGTGCAGCCCTGCCGCGCGGGCTACGTTGAGCCCAAAGCGCTCACGGAGCTGCTAGGCGACGACGTGGCACTCGTGAGCATTATGGTCGCCAACAACGAGACCGGCGTGGTGCAGCCCTGCCGCGAGCTGGCCGCTGCCGCACATGCTGCCGGCGCCTTGTTTCATACCGATGCCATCCAGGGCTACTTGCATATTCCGCTCGATGTCACCGAGCTGGGCGTCGATGCTATGACCGTTGCCGCGCACAAGATCGGCGGCCCTGTGGCATCCGGCGCGCTCTACCTTAAGAACCGCACGCCGCTGCGTCCGCGCATCTTTGGCGGTGGACAGGAAGCTGGCCGTCGCGCCGGTACGCAGGATCTGCGCACGCAGCTGGCTTTTGCCGCTGCCGCCTGCACGCTGGCGCCCCACGTGGCCCAGGAGCGCGCGGAACTGCAGACCTTGTCCGACAAGCTCTACGCCACGCTTACGGCCCATCCTCGCATTCACACCACGATGGGCGACTACGCGCAGGCAGATCGTCTGCCAGGTATGGTTTCAATCTACGTTGACGGCATGGACTCCGAAGAGCTCATCATCAAGCTCGATGCCGCCGGCTTTGAGGTTTCGGCCGGATCGGCTTGCTCGAGCGGCAGCATGGACCCGAGCCACGTGCTCAGCGCCATGGGCATTGGTCGCGAGCAGGCGCTAGGCGCACTGCGCATCTCGTTTGATGACCGCGTGAACCCTGCCGACCTAGATGAGTTCGCCCAGACGCTGCTCTCGATCGTAGGTGCCACATGATCGTCTCCGAGCTTGAACGTGCGCTGCTGGCGCGTTATCCCAAGACGGACGCCGAGGGCTGGGATCATGTTGGGCTATCCGTGGGGAATCCCGCTGTAAAGATCACCGGTGTTGCCTGCGCGCTCGACGCGACCGAGGCCAACGTGCACCGTGCTCTCGAGGCTGGCGCCAACGTGCTGCTGACGCATCATCCCATCTATATCAAGGCGCCCGAGGCCTTTTGTCCGGCCGATTCCGCACGCCCCCAGTGCAGTGCTGCGCTGTACGAGGCAGCTCGTTGCGGCGTGAGCATCATCTCGCTTCACACCAACCTGGACCGCTCGCACGAAGCGCGCGTTCGCCTGAGCGAGTTGCTGGGCGCAGAGCCCATGAGCTCGCTGGAGCATGTGGACGAACCTGAGCTCACCGGTTTGGGCGCACTCGCGACCCTCCACGATGCCTGCAACCTGCGCGATCTTGCCATACGTGCCGCCACGGCCTATGGCAGTGACCCGCGCGTATGGGGCGAAGCCGAGCGCCCGTGCCGCACCGTCGCCATTCTGGGCGGCTCCCTCGGCGATTTTGGAGAGCTTGCCATCGCCGCAGGCGCAGATGTAATTGTGACTGGAGAAGCCGGCTACCACGTGGCGCAGGACCTTGCCTTACGTGGCCTGGGCGTGATCCTACTCGGCCACGACCGCTCCGAAGAGCCGTTCGTTGATATATTGATGAACTCTGCAGTTGACGCTGGGGTCGACCCCCGTCATGCGATTAAAATACTGAACCCTTGCCAATGGTGGACTGTGACAAAAGGAGAGAACTTATGAGCGCCGGCGCTACGCTACTCAAGCTGCAACAGATCGATCTGGAGCTCGCGCGCAACAAGAGCGAACTTGCCAATATGCCGGAGCTCAAGGAGCTCGCTTCCAAGCGCAAGACCTATGTGAAGCTTAAGTCCGAGATGACCAAGCTCTACGCACAGCGCAAGGATTTGGACATTGAGCTCGACGATCTCAACACCACCGAGATCCAGACCAACAACGCCATCGAGGCTGCCAAGAAGCGTCACGTCGACGGTTCTGACTATCGTGAGGTTCAGGACCTGGAGAATGAGCTCGCCACCCTGGCAAAGCGTCTGGACAAGATCGAGCACACCCGCAAGGATGTCGTTGTCGCCCATAAGGAGGCGCTCGACCGCGAGACTCGTGCCCAGGCCATCATCGCCAAGTTCGAGGAAGGCGTGAAAGCCGATACCAAGGCCACCCGTGCCAAGGCCGCCGACCTCCAGGCTCAGATTGACGCCGCCACTAAGGAGCGCATCGCCCTTGCCGCTACGCTGCCTGCCGACGTGCTCGCCGACTTCGAGCGCCTGCTCAAGCAGTTCCGTGGCCTGGCCGTCGAGACCATCCAGGGCAACATCCCCACGGTCTGCCACACCGCGCTGCAGGCATCGTCCATGAGCGATCTCAACCACGATGGTAGCGAGATCTCGCACTGCCCGTATTGCCACCGCTTGCTGGTGCTTCCCAGCAAGGAAGCTTAAATGATGACGGCGGCATCCAACAATTCAATGCAACTTGAGGGAAAAACGATCCTGCTGGGCATTACCGGCGGGATCGCCGCCTATAAGTCGTGCAATATCGTGCGCCTGCTGCAAAAGCGTGGCGCACGCATCAAGGTTGTTATGAGCGAGCATGCCACGGAGTTTGTGGGGCCGCTTACCTTCCGCGCGCTCACCAATGAGCCGGTCGCGGTGGGCCTATTCGACGACCCCTCCGACCCCATCCACCACATTTCGCTCGCGCAAGAGCCCGACCTGGTGGCCGTGGCGCCTGCCACAGCCAATATCATCGCTAAGATGGCCAACGGCATTGCCGATGACCTGATTTCCACCACGTTGCTCGCCACGCCGCGACCCATTGTGATCGCGCCGGCCATGAACAACGGCATGTGGAAGGCGCCGGCGACGCAGGCCAATATGGCAACATTGCGCGACCGCGGGGTGCACCTGGTTGGCCCCGGTAGTGGCTACCTTGCCTGCGGCGACGTGGACACGGGACGCATGAGCGAGCCCGAGGACATCGTCGAAGCCATTTGCGATGTGCTCGACCCCGCGCCCCAAGACCTTGCGGGCAAGCACATCGTGATCACCGCCGGTCCTACGCACGAACCGATTGACCCCGTGCGCTTCATTGGTAACCGTTCGTCGGGCAAGATGGGCATCGCCCTGGCGGGGGAGGCCGCTCGCCGCGGCGCTGCGGTCACGCTCGTGCTGGGACCGACGTCGCTCGATGTTCCCCGCGGCGTGGAGTGCGTGCGCGTGCAGACCGCCGCAGAGATGTTGCAGGCGGCGCTGAGCGCCTTCCAGACGGCCGACGCGGCCATTTGCGCCGCCGCCGTCGCCGACTACACGCCGGCGTCCCCGGCGGACCATAAGCTCAAAAAGGCCAACGAGCGCCTGGATCGAATCGAGCTCGTCGAGACCGCTGACATCTTGGCCGAGCTCTCACGCCAAAAGGGCGATCGCCGCGTGATCGGCTTTGCGGCCGAGACCGATAACGTCGTCGAGTACGCCGAGCGTAAATTGGCCCGCAAGGGCTGCGATGCCATTATCGCCAACGATGTCTCGCGCGGCGATTCGGGCTTTGGGACCGACACCAACAAGGCCTGGATTGTGAGCACAACGGGTACGCAAGAACTTCCCGTACTAACAAAACCCCAGCTCGCAGATACAATTTTGGACTTGCTTCAAAATGTGTAAAAAAGTTCTTGCACAAGGACAAAGTTTCGGGTTAATATACTCCCTGTTGCGAGCGAGAGCAGAGCAACAAACAAAAGCTTCGGGACGTGGCGCAGCTTGGTAGCGCACTTGACTGGGGGTCAAGGGGTCGCTGGTTCGAATCCAGTCGTCCCGACCAGGAGTTTGCAGGTCAGGCACCTTGTGCCTGACCTTTTTTGTTTTAAGCAATTGCTTAATTTTCAGTAAGCAACAGGGTGCCAATAATCTACCTACGCGATAATCGCTTTTTACGGCTACTTGCGCGTTTTGCACGCGCTTGAGCCGATTTATTAACGCGTTATGAATCTACATACGCGTAGCTGGTATACAGTCGAGTAAGGGCTGTATTTATCGCGGCGATTTACGCAGATATAGCGACTGTAACGAACAAGCGTGTCACTGTATTTATTCCAGCAGTTCACTTGATCGGTGGACAAGTGGGCTGTCGCAACGAAACGCCGAGCAGGATGGGCTCTATACGAGGACGCCGCAGGGGTAATGGCGAGGGGAGGGCGGCAGGCGCTCAGAGAGCCGCTGTATGACCCCATGTCTCCTTAACTCGATAATTTGTGTTTCAAGCCACGAATCGATCGAGCAATTGCCAAAAGGAAGGCCCATGCAGGATTGCACGGGCCTTACATCAGATCAAATTTGAGCTAGAAGCACCAAGCGGGGCAGACGCAACACCATCTCGTCGCGGCCTCGGCGAGCGACATATCGCAGTCGAGGTAGACATCGAGGAAGTCGTCAGGCCCCGCACAGGGGGACCGCGATGGTGGCCACCGCGCCGCCCGAGGGTCTGTTGGCGAGCGAGATGGAGCCCCCGTGGGCGCTCGCGGCCTCGGAGGCGGCGTGGAGGCCGAGCCCGTAGTGGCGGTCTCCGTCGCGCGAGGAGCGGGAGGAGTCGTCTGTGAAGAGGCATTCGCAGCCGCGTTCGAGGGCGGCGGGAGAAAAGCCCGGTCCGTCGTCGGCGACCTCGATGACGAGGCGCCCTCCCGCGACGTCGCAGGAGACAGCCACGCGCGAGCGTGCGTGCTCGGAGGCGTTGGCCACGAGGTTCGCGGCGGCTCGCGCCAGGGTGGTTCGGTCGAGCGGGGCCTCGGGAGCGCCCGCGACAGCGGGGCCCGTGGCCGCGTCGAGCGTCACGCCTCGCGCCCGGGCGATCTGGTCGGCCTCGGCGAGAACCTGCTCGCAGAGCTCGGCCGGCCGCATGGGGGCCCTCTCCGCCCCGCCGGACCCGCGCGAGGCCTCGATGAGCAGGCGCACGTAACCGTCGAGCCTTTCGACACTGCCGGCTATGTCGCGCGCGGCGGTCGCGAGGTCGCTGTCTTTCACGTCTTCCAGCTCCTCCGCCACGAAGTCGGCGTTGGCGCGCAGCACGGTGAGCGGCGTCTTGAGGTCGTGGGCGAGCGACGCCACCTGCTCGCGCTGCCCCCGCTCCGCGGCCCAGCGGGCCTCGAGCGACTCGGCGAGGGAGGTCCGCATGGCGTCCATCGCGGCGAGGACGTCGTTCACCTCGCGCACGTTGGTGCTGCCGACCGCGAAGTCGAGCTCCCCCGCGCCGACGCGCCCCGCCGCCTCCGCAAGCGGCGCCATCTTGCGCGAGATCACGCGGCTCGCGCGGCGCGCCACGAGCGCGAGCGCGAGCGCGCTTCCCGCCGTGGCGCAGACGAGCATGAGGTTCTGCGGGTTGGGAAGCAGGCCGGCGAGGTCGCGCGAGACCCACTGCGGCAGGTACTCGCTGACGAGTGCGCAGGCCCCGCCGCCCTTGAGCGGGAACGCGGCGTAGGTGAGGCCCGAACCCCCGCCCTCGATCTCCACTGTGCCCGGATCCGCGGCGAGTGCCGTACGGGCCATTTCCGTCGCGTCCTCGAGCCGCGTGCTCTCGAGGTCTGTCATCAGCACGTATCCGTCCTTGTTCAGGATGAGGTAGCGGTACGCCGTCGGCACGTCCTGCTGCCCGCAGACGCCGTCGCGTGCCAGGCCCTCCGCAACCTCGCGCGCATTGGCCGGCCCCCAGCTTGCCTCGTAGACGAAGCCCGCGTTGATCGCCACGGAGAGCACCATGAACGAGGTGAGCCACGCCGTGGCGACCGCCGCGAACGCGTAGGCGAAGTAGCGCGCGATGACGAAGGAGAGCGGCATGCCGCCGCGACCTCGCGCCCCGATCCTCAGAGCTGCCACTTGTACCCCATCCCCCAGACGGTCGCGATCGGATCGGCACCGGCCTCAGAGAGTTTCCTCCGGGCGCGGCTGACCTGCATGGATATGGCCGCGTCGTCGGCGTCGCTCTCCCAGCCGAGTACCGCCTCGCGTATCTGCGCGCGGCTCATGACCTGCCCGGGGTGGCGGGCGAGGTACTCGCAGATGGCGTACTCGGTGGGCGTGAGCGGCACGGCCTTGTCGCTCACGGCGAGGCCGCGCGCCCCGAGGTCGATCCGCACCTCCCCGAAGGAGAGGGCGTGCGAGCGCGGCCGGCGCTCACGGCGTAGATGGGCCGCGACCTTGGCGCGCAGTTCCGCGGCCCCGAAGGGCTTGCGGACGTAGTCGTCGGCGCCCAGGCCGTAGGCGGCCACGGCATCCTCCTCGGCCACGCGCGCGGTCAGGAAGACGATGGGGCCGTCGAAGTCCGGGCGGATCTGCCGCACGAGCTCGAAGCCGTCGAGCCCCGGCATCATGACGTCGCAGAGCACGAGGTCGAAGCGCGAGAGGTCCATCCCCGGGACCGCCGTCGGGTCCGCCGCCTTGACGACCTCATGGCCGTCGCGGCCGAGGACGCGCGCAAGCGCGTCGAGGATCGCCCGCTCATCATCCACTGCCAGTATCCTCGCCATGTTCGACCTCCTGAAACTCTCGTCGAAATTGTACTAACGCCGCGCTCAGCGGTCCAGAGCCCTGCGCGCAGCCACGGGTGCCTCGACCGCGTCGAGCAGGGCATTCCCGCCCAGGACGAGCGCTGCGGAGAGGAGGACGAGCATGGCGGTGAGCGGCTTCCTACGCATCTACACTCCCGTCCTCGAAGCGGCAGAACCACACGAGAAGGACGGCGTCGGCTGCCAGGGTGAGCACGAGGCTAGCGAGCGCAGTCGTGAGGAGAGGGCCCGCCGCGCGTGCGGCGTCGATGAAGGCCTCCACCCCGAGTGACCCCAGGCGCGCGGGCCAGGCGAGCGGCACCCAGCTCAGGGGCGTCACCAGGGCACCGGTGAGCTCGCCGGTCATGAGGCCGTGCGCAAGTCCGCCCACCGAGAAGAACGCGAGGAGCACCCCCGCCGCGCCGGCGCCGATGGCGACGTTGCGGCCGAGGCGCAGGGCCACGCCGAGCCCCAGCGCGTAGAGGGGCAGGCTGCCCAGCACGATGCCCGCCCAGGCGACCGCAAGCGGAGCGGGCCCGAGCGGCAGGCGCCCGGCAACGGCGAGCACGGCCCCGAACACGCCGAGCGCCACGGCCAGCGCGGCGGCACCGAGCGCCGCAAGGGCGAGCAGCTTCGCCGCGACGGCGCGCCCGCGCGAGGGGACCGCCGTGAGGTTGGCGAGGCGCCCGGCAGCGCGCTCCTCGTCCACGGCGAGCCCGCAGACGATGGCGGACATGAGCGGCATGAAAGCGCCGAGGAACTGGACGTAGGCGTCCGCGCCCAGCGCCGGGTCCCATCGGGCTACGGAGAAGTACTCGCCGCAGGCAAGACCGGCTGCCAGGCCGCAGACGAGGTGCACCGCCGTGAGCGGGGAGCGCGCCAGGCGCAGGCCCTCGGAGAGCAGGGCCCGCGAGAGAGTCATGCGCGGCGTCGGGTCGGAGAGTCGTGTCATGGCCATCACCTCTCCTCGGAGCGCGCGAACCAGGCCGCGCCCGCCGCCGTGAGCGCGGCGAACGCGAGCGCGCAGACCGCAAGGCCCGCCAGCGTGAGCATGCCGTCCGACGCGAGCGCCCCGCCGAGCGCCATGTCCGCCGCGAGTGGCTCGCCGCTCGGCAGCACGGGGATGAAGCTCGTGGGGATGACCATGTTCGCCGACGGCGGAAAGAGCTGCGGCAGCGGCACCAACGACCAGGCGAACCCACCCACGAGCTGCACGGCGAGCGGGCAGAAGATGCCCGCGAGCATGCCGAGCCGCGCCGTGAGGAAGAGCCCTGCGGGGATCATCCACGCCGCGGTCACCGTGTTGACGAGCGCGCAGAGGAGCATCGTGAGCGTGCCCGCGACCGTGAGGCCCTGCGAGGAGAACGCCGATCCCGCGAGGTAGATGCCGAAGACCACAAGGTTCGAAAGCGTGCAGAGCGCGAGGCACCAGAGCGCCTTGGCCCACCAGGCGCGCCCGAGCGGGAAGCCCAGTCCCAGAAGCCCCCGCATCCGCGTGCGAGCGTCCGCCCGCGCGACGCACGCCACCACGAGCGAGAGACACACGGGCAGGAAGAGCACGTACCAGTAGTTCCACGCGCTGAAGATCTGCACACCCCAGTAGGGCATCGCGCCGAGCGGCGGCATCGGCAGCGCCATGAGCACGGCCAGGCGAACCGGTGCCGCGTGGCGCGACTTCAGGGCCTCGGCGCGCAGGGCCGCGAGCAGGCCGCCTTTCTCGCCCGTCATGCCGCCACCTCCCCGCGCGCTCGTCGCCCTTCCCGGCAGAAGCTCATGAAGAGTTCCTCGAGGTCCTGCCCGGGACGAAGCGCATCCTCGTAGGCGAGGCGCCCCCCGCAGATGATGCCGATGGTGTCCGCCATCTGCTGCACCTCGGAGAGGATGTGGCTCGAGACGATCACCGTCGTACCCGCCGCCGCGAAGCCGCGGATCTGGCCGCGCAGCTCCTCGATGCCGATGGGGTCGAGGCCGTTGGTGGGCTCATCGAGCACGAGCAGGCGTGGCCGGGCGATCAGCGCCAGCGCGAGCCCCAGGCGCTGCCGCATGCCCATCGAGAAGCGCCCGGCGCGCTTCTTCCCGGTGTCCGCGAGGTCCACGGCGGCGAGCACCTCATCTATACGGCTCTCGGGAAGGCCCAGCAGCGTGGTGCGCACGCGCAGGTTCTCGCGCGCGGTGAGGTTAGGGTAGAGCGGCGCCTCCTCGATGAGGCTGCCGATTGCGTAGAGGTCCTCGCGGCGCCAGGTGTGCCCGGCAAAGAGAATCTCCCCGGCCGTCGGCCGCAGCATCCCACAGATCATCTTGAGCGTTGTCGACTTGCCGGCGCCGTTGGGACCGAGCAGCCCGTACACCTCGCCCTCGCGGATATGAAGGCTCACGTCGGCCACGGCGTCCTGCGCCTGGTCGCCGCGGCCGAAGCGCTTGGTGAGCCCGCGCGTCTCGAGCATGTAACCCATGGGTTTATCCTTTCTCTTTCGGGCGCGCGGGCCGAGTCACCGTTCCCGCGCGCCTTACCTTTCGGGTTCACCATCCATGGTGGGGCGCGTTTCTAACGAAGCCGTAACGGCCGTTGAGTTCTTTTGGCGCCAACCCTTCTCGACCCGCACATCATGATTAATTTGCTTAAAGCAACAACTTTCTCGATCGATGCAATCACCGAATCAAAACGTGTACGTCAGCCATCAAAGATGCCGAAAAATGACGTTTTTGGAGGCTGACGTACACAAATGCAGAATCTCGCGCCGCCCAGAAGCACCCTTCATATGTCTGGACTCTCTATGCTTACGCTGGTTAGACATCGCCAGAACGGGTATAGTATCGAAAGTTTTGTCGTTTACCAGCGGGGGAGTCCTGTGGGCATCAAGAAGAAGATCAAAAAGGAGCTTATCGGCACCTCCGATTACCCGTCGAATAAGATCTTCACGATCTCCAATTTCATCACCTTTACGCGCCTCGTCCTCACGCTCGTCTTCCTGTACCTGTTTGTGACGGACAACAACCGTGTCGTCGCCATTGTCATCTATGCCATCGCGGCCTCCACCGACTGGATGGACGGTCAGATTGCCCGCATGACCAAAACGGTCTCGTGGCTCGGCAAGGTTATGGATCCCATCTGCGATCGTGCGCTGCTGTTTACCGGCGTGCTGGGCCTGGTCGTCCGCGGCGAGCTTCCCATCTGGGTCTGCGTGCTCATTATCGGCCGCGATATCTACCTGGGCATCGGCACGCTCACCGTGCGGCACTACCACCGGCGCCCCATCGACGTCGTCTTTCCCGGCAAGATTGCCACGGCACTGCTCATGACCGGCTTCTCGCTCATGCTGCTTGGGTTCCCCGTCGTGGACGGCTGGCATCTGCTACCCGCCACGCACACGGCATTCCCGGGCCTCAACGGCAGCTCGGTGCCCCTCGGCATCTTTTTTGTCTACGGCGGCGTCATCTTCTCCATGCTCACCGCTGTCATCTATACCATTAAGGGAGGGGTGGCCATTAAACAGGCCATCGCGCATCCCGAGGATGAGGACATCGACTTTCTGAACCCCGAAATCGAAGACTAGGTCGTTGGGGTATGATTACGTACGGTACATTTTTTGCGGCACGCCCGCGTTAGATAGGGGTTGTCATGGACAACAAGGATAACAATATGCCTCAGAACGATAAGACTGCGGACGCTACCTGCGTTTTCCGTGTTCCTTCGAGCGATGTCACCGTTCCCGACCTTATGGCCAACGTGCGCATCACTGCTCCGGTTCTGTCCATCGTCAAGGGTCCGCAGACCGGAGCTGCCTTTGAGCTCGAGGACGACGTGACCACTATCGGGCGCGATCCCGCGAACGGCATCTTCCTCAACGACATGACTGTCTCGCGCAGCCACGCACGCATTATTCGTGAGGGCCTGGGCGCCCGTATTGAGGATCTGGGCTCGCTCAACGGCACCTGGGTCGACGGGGCCATCGTCAACGGTGCTCCGCTGCACGACGGCTCTTCCGTTCAGATCGGTACGTTCACGCTCATCTACCACGAGAGCACGCCGGAGCGCATCGAAACCGGTGAGTAGGTAATGGCCGAACGCAACTATCTGAGTATCGGCCAAGTCGTCAACCTACTTCGAGGCGCATACCCCGATCTATCGAACTCAAAAATTAGATTTCTAGAAGATGAGGGGCTCATCGCCCCTCATCGAACGCCTAAGGGGTATCGCCAGTACTCCAAGGAAGACGTTGACCGTCTCGAGGTCATCCTGCACCTGCAGAAGACCCGCTATATGCCGCTCAACGTCATTAAGCAGCGCTTGGAAAACGCAACGGACCTGTCCACTTTGGCTTACGAGGTGGGTCTTTTGTCCGATGTTCCGCTTAAGACGGAGCCCAAGGAGACCAAGCAAAAGCTGCACCCCATCGAGACGATCCCCGATATGCTCGGTGTTGAGATTTCGTTTATCCGCTCCCTTGCCGAGAACGATCTTATCCGCATCATCAAGAGCCCGCAGAACCGTGAGCTCGTCGATGGCCGAGATTTCCCGATTATTCGTTACTGCTCGGAGCTGTCGCGCTTCCACATTGAGCCGCGCAACCTGCGCCAGTACGTATCGTCGGCAAACCGCGAGTCTTCGATGTTTGAGCAGGTGCTTGTGAGCATGCTCGGCATGGATACCTCCGATGACGAGCGCGACGCCAAGCTCGAGCGCGCTTTTAAGAAGCTGCACGACCTCACCGAGGGTGTGCACACCGCGCTACTTAAAAACCGTGTCTTTGAGTCGCTCAACGCCGTGGTCGAGGACGCTGACATCGATGCTCTCGATGAGGAGATCGCGCGTTCCGAATCCACCAAGACTAAAAGCGATGGGGCAAGCGTCCCCGCGGTTGCCGCACACGACGAGTCGCTCGTACACCCGTCCAAGGTCATCGTCACCTCGCATAGCTCATCTGCTAACACGGGTAAATAACCGCCGTCCACCCGGCAATCCATGAAAGGTCACGCCATGTACGACTTCGAATCTCATATCGTCGATATCCCCGACTATCCCGAGCCCGGAGTCGTCTTTAAGGACATCACACCGCTCTTTGGCAATCCCGAGGCCCTGAAGGCCATGGTGGATGCCCTGGCCGAGCATTTTGCCGACATGGGCATTACCAAGGTCGTGGGACCCGAGGCCCGCGGCTTTATGGTCGGTGTTCCCGTGGCCGTCGCCCTGGGTGCCGGCTTTGTTCCCGCACGTAAGCCGGGCAAACTGCCGCGCAAGACGGTCAGCGAGAGCTACGAGCTCGAGTATGGAACGGATTCTATCGAGATCCACGCCGATGCCATCAGCTCTAAAGATACCGTGTTGATTCTGGACGACTTGGTCGCGACGGGCGGAACCGTCGAGGCAACAGGTAAACTGGTGCGAGATATGGGCGCAAAGCTTGTAGGCTATGGCTGTATCCTTGAGCTTGCGTTTCTTAACCCGCGCGAGAAGCTCACGCCTTCCCATGAGGACGTTGAGCTCTTTAGCCTGGTGACGGTGGACTAGCCGTTACCCTAGTACTGGAAAGGAAGCTCCATGCGCACAGCAAATATGCAAAGAAATATGGCACGCTGCGCTGCTACGGCAACCCTCGCTTGTGTTTTGGGCTTGGGCCTCGTGGCTCCGGCCTACGCCGATACCGCATCCGACCTTGCCGCTGCTCGTACTAAACTCGAGCAGATTGGCACGCAAACCCAGCAAATTCATGATGAACTCTCCGCGCAGACGCAGGAGCTTGATCAGACTGCAGGCGAGATCACGCAAAAGCAGCAAGAGATTGCCGAAGGTCAGGCAAAGCTTTCGACCTACGTTGCCGGTGAGTACAAGACCGGCGGTCTGAGTCTCCTTCAGGTTCTGACGGGCGTCGACGATCTGGGCGACATGCTCAACCGCCTGTTCTACTACGGTAAGGTGTCCGACAAGCAGGCCCAGACCATTCAGGAGGTCAAGGACCTTAAGCAGCAGCTTACCGATAAGCAAACCGAGCAGGAGAAGAACGTCGCCGCGACGCAGAAGAAGGTCGACGAGCTCAATGCCCAGCAGGCTGATGCCCAGAGTGTCGTGAACTCCCTGGATTCACAGTTGCAGGCCGAGCTTGCTGCCGAGGCCCAGGCCAATGCCGCGCTGCAGGCTGGCATAAATGCTAGCACCGCCGAAAAGGCCACGGTGAGCAACGACACCGCCGGTACGACCGAGAACACCAACAAGGGTGGCGGTACGACCAACGACGGCGGTGGCAACACGCCGGCACCCGCTCCGGCTCCCGCCCCTACGCCGCAGCCCCCGACGCCCGCTCCGGCTCCGGCTCCGACGCCTTCCGCACCGAGCCAGTCCGTTGATGGCGGTTCCGTTGTTTCGCGCGCCTATAGCAAGCTCGGATACGCTTACTCTTGGGGTGGCATTGGACCGGACAGCTTTGACTGCTCCGGTTTTGTAAGCTATTGCCTCACGGGACGCTACTGCCGTCTGGGCACCACCGGCACCTTCATGGGTTGGACCCGTGTGTCCGATCCGCAACCCGGCGATGTTGTGGTTAACTCCTACCATACCGGCATCTATATCGGTAATGGTCAGATGATCCATGCTTCCGACTACAAAACGGGCGTCATCATCAGCTCCGTCGCAGCCGGAATGAACAACAACTACATCTTCGTACGCTACTAATTTGTTCCTACAGCGAACGAACGTGGGCCCCGCGATCTTGAGTCACGAGGCCCATTTTTTTGTCCTCACCTTTTGCCTTGAGATCAGCACGGCTATCTAGTATTCAAAACTAGATAGCCGTCCAATCAATCAGAAAGATGGCTATAATTGTTGGGGAACAATTAGAAAGGACCCTCAATGAGCTGGGCACTTATCTCCGATTCGAGCTGCAATCTTCGCGATTGGCAACCAACCGCACCTCATACCACCTTCGCATTTGCACCCCTTAAGATCCGAGTGGGGGAGCGAGAGTTTATCGATGACCTCACGCTCGACGTGCACGAGCTCAATAGTGCCGTGCAGGCGGAGTCGAGTGCTTCTTCGAGCGCCTGTCCAAGCGTAGGGGAGTGGGCCGAACTCTTTAGGCTTGCCGACAAGACGATTTGCATGCCCATCTCGGAAGGCGTATCGGGAAGCTACAATGCCGCGGCCACCGCACGTGACATGGTGCTTGCCGAAGATCCCAACCGTCAGATTCATTTGGTTAACTCACGAGCCGCAGGTGGCAAAATGGACCTAATCTTCCTGCTGTTCGACCGCTATCTTGCGAGCAACCCGGATGCCTCCTTTGAGGACGCCTGCGCCTACTTTGATAGCTTGGAGCAGAACAGCAAGATCCTCTTTAGCCTGTGCAATTACGCAAACCTCGCCAAGGCCGGACGTATCCCTAAGGCGGCCGGAGTCATCGCCAACAAGCTCAATATCCGCATTTTGGGCACGGCGAGCGAAGCGGGCAAAATTGAACTCGTTGGGCACACGCGTGGCGAAAAGAAGATGCTTGGCAAGATTATCGATACCATGGAGGCCGAAGGCTTTACTGGTGGCGAAGTCGTTATCGACCATGTCGATAATGAGGCGGGCGCCCAGGCACTTGCCAGCCGCATTGCGGAACACTGGCCCGGCTCCAAGACCATCATCATGCCCTGTAACGGGCTAGATTCATACTATGCCGAAATGCACGGCCTCATTATCGGCTACGGCATGGGCGTGGCTTCGGGCCGATAAAATCCAACTTGACAAACGTACGGGCGGGATAAGGGGCCAATGGCTCTTTATCCCGCCCGTCTTATACCTCGGTTAGCTATGAAACCCATTGAACTTGAGGTAGCTCATCAGGTACGCCTTCGAAACGAAGGACGATACCGCACTGCGTACGAGCAGTGACTCGCGCGTAACCTGATGTGCGGTATCGGACACAGGAGTCTGCTCGACGGAAAACGCCGCACGAATCGATGATTCAAGTTGATCGACTACATAATCGAAAGCCGTCGGAGCGTCGTAGCTCAAACGCTGAATATTAAAGAGCGCCTGAATCGCGGCGATGGGCAGCACCTGCTTAAAGATACAAATGACGATGAGACGCGCAATCTGCTCACGGCCATACTGCTTTTTAACCGGAGCAGGAACGAGGCCGACCTTCACGTAGTTATTGATCATCGATGGCGTGATAACGGGCTGCTCTACGCAAATCGAAAGCGGCTCCATCCACAACGCAACATATTCAATAACCTGATCGCGATAGAGCGTTACATTGGGCAGCTGATCATAGCGTGGTAAACTCAACGCGTTGAGTTTACCCACCATATCGGACTGAATAAATGCATCCGGCAGCACCGTCGGCTGAATATCCTCCGGCTTAATGCTGACCGATGTATCGGACATCGGGATAACATGTTTAGCGTGGTTCACAAGATGCCTCCGTTCGTTTTCTATATTGTATTCTAGGTTATCTAGTTTTGCATACCACATAGCCGCTAAGTAAAAGTGGTTGGACAGCACAAAGATGCACCGTCCAACCACTTTGTTTAAAGATAACAACCTTACATAAGATATATTATCGTACTTATGCGCGTAGGAAAGCGTATGCGCTGGTTGCTGCTATAGCTCCGTCCGAAACGGCGGTCACAACCTGACGTAAACGCTTGGAACGGATATCGCCGGCTGCGAATAAGCCCGGTGTGTGGGTGGCCATGGACTCATCGGTAAGGATGCCGCCATCGGGCCCCAGATCGACCAGATGCTCGACAAGTTCGGTATGAGGTTGCGTGCCGGCAAAGACAAAAATGCCAAACGAGCCAGGTTCAAAGGTCTCAGTATGCGTCTTGCCGCTCGCATTGTCCTTGAAGGTAATTGTCGTGGGCATCGCCTCACCGGAAAGCTCAACAATACTAGTTTGGTACCTAACTGAAATATTGTCCTTAGCAAGCACCTTATTCACAACGCCTTCGGGTGCACGGAATTGATCGCGACGCAGTACGATGGTCACGCTACTGGCAATGTCGGACAGGAACAGCGCCTCTTCGCATGCTGAATTGCCGCCTCCGATAACAAAGACTTGCTTGCCACGGAAGAACATGCCGTCACACGTCGCGCAATACGAAACGCCTCGACCGCGATACGTGTCCTCGCCAACAAAACCTGCAGGACGCGGCGTGGCGCCCATGCACGCAATGACGCTCTTGGCCGCTGTGTCGCCCATATCGTGATGGATGGTAAATTGAGCCGCATCGGCATCGTAATCGACGCCTGTCACCATACTCCATTCAACCTGAGCCCCCAGGCCTTCAGCATGCTGTTGGAACCGCTCACCAAGTTCAGCACCGCTCAGCAGCGGAATGCCAGGATAATTCTCGATCTCGTTGGTCGTGGTGATCTGTCCGCCCGACATGCCCTGCTCAAGGACAGTCGTCGTCAGGTTGGCGCGCGCCGCATAAATGGCGGCAGCATAGCCCGCGGGACCGCCGCCGATAATCGCAACGTCGATCGTCTGATCGGTAGTCATGAAGAGTCCTCTCGTCGAAACGTTGTCATTCCTTGCGCTCATACCCAAATTTACGTGAACGTGACACTCATGCACTACAATGATAAAACCGTGTTACAACGTCGAAGGGGAGTTATCGATGGATCAGACGCAGACGAGCGATGACGCTCCCCTGCTCACGCACAGCACTCCCCAATCGGAACAAACCACGCTCCTGGCTCAACAAAAACCTCTCGTGACCATCGTGCACGCCTCGGTCGGCTCGGGCCACAAGGCCGCCGCAAATGCGATTGCGCAGGCATTCGACCTCATCCGCGGCACCAATGGAATCCCCGAGGATGTTGAGATTGAAGTGCTCGATATCCTTGATTTTGGACGTATTACATTCGACGGCAATAAGACCGCGGCTTCTTTCACGGGAGCCACGCGCCCCATTTACGACCTGACCTGGCGATATACGCTTACGGGACATCTTCTCTGGGGTGGCGGCACGGCATGGTCGCGAATTATGTTCCCCGCCTTCAACGAATATATTCGTAGCCGCAGGCCCATAGCCGTGGTCGCAACGCACATCACAGCAGCCAATGTTGCCGTGGGCGCCCGCGTCATTACGGGTATCGATTATCCGGTCACCTGCGTGCCGACCGACTACGAAGTCGAGGGCTGGTGGCCCCACAAGGACACCGATCTATTCTGTGTTGCCAACGAATTTATGGCCGAAACGCTGCGTCCGCGCAAGGTGCCCGAAGCAAAGATTCGCATTACGGGCATTCCTATTCGCGCCGGATTCGACACGGATTACGATCGCGAGGAAGAGCTAGCCAAGTTCAACCTCCCCACCGACAAGACCGTCGTGCTGGTAATGGCCGGAGCCAGCTTGCCTCAGCCTTACGTCCGATTTCGCGCGGCGATGGACCACACACTCCCCTTCCTGCGCAGCTTTGAGGACATGCACTTTGTCTTTTTGCCTGGCAAAGACGTGGAGTATGCCACCCGGTTGAAGACGCTCTTCGATGCCATGAAGCTCGAGAACGTCACGGTGTTGGACTATGTCGATGACATGGCGGCCCTCATGCACGGCTGCGACCTGGCAATCCTCAAATCGGGCGGACTCACGGTCACCGAGTGCCTATGCGCACATCTGCCGATGATCCTGCTGGGCAAATCATACGGCCAGGAAAAGGCCAACACCACGATGCTTACCGGCATGGGCGCCAGCATGCACGTCACCACGGCACGAGAGCTCATCGTAACGCTTCGTCACCTGCACGACCATCCGGAGTCGCTCAAGGCATTGCTCATCAATGGCGAAGTGTTGCGCCGACCACGCGCAGCCGAAGACATCGCCATCGCCACCATGGAACTCATAGGCAAACCCCAAAAGCGCAAACGAGCCTTCTGCCGCTTCTACTGGGGCGGCAAGCCAGCGCATATCCGCTAGGCGATAGTCCGCTGCTCGGCGGGAGCTGCCCATATATCATTCCATGCTCAAACATTCTCGCTGCGCTGCGAAACTGCGCGTGGAACGATATATGGGCAGCTCCCGCCGAGCAGCTACGTTTACGTACTATCAGCTACACCAGATTCCCTACCATTAGAACCTGCTAAGGCGAAACCAGAAAATATAAAAACAGTAAGCCGATGCGACAAAGAAGGTATCCCTTTATCGCATCGGCTTACTAGAAAAGTAAGTATTTTTTCAAGCGAGTAGCCGCCCGCCCGTCTCTCACACATATCGTTCCACGCGCAGTTTCGCAGCGAGCGAAGCGAAGCGAGAATGTTTGAGCATGGGATGATATGTGGGAGAGGCGGGCGGGAGGGATACGAGCGCCCCTAAGCTACGCCGCTAGAACCGAAGCCGCCGGCTCCTCGGTCGGTTTCGTCTAGTTCTTCTACTTCAACGAGGTTGACCGTAGGGACTTCTTGGATGACAAGCTGGGCGATGCGGTCGCCTTTGTTGATTTGGATGTCGTTCGTAGGGTCTAGGTTAATGAGGATGACTTTGAGCTCTCCTCGATAGTGAGCATCGATGAGACCGGGCGTGTTGACTAAAGACAGGCCTTGCTTAATGGCCAGGCCGCTGCGGGGCTGGACGAAGCCGGCGTAGCCGTCGGGCAGGGCGATAGCTAGGCCCGTGGAGACCAAACGTCGCTCAAAGGGTTTGAGGGTGCAGTCTTCGTTGGCGCGGAGGTCAAGGCCGGCATCCGTAGGATGGGCGTATTTGGGAAGCTCGACGGCTGGGTCGAGACGCTTAATGTTAACGGTAATGTTGGACATGAAATCACCTTAGCTTGTCGAGCTCTTGCAGAAACTCATCGACATCTTTGAAATCGCGATAGACCGAGGCAAAGCGGATGTAGGCCACTTTATCGATCTTGGCCAACCGCTTAAGAACCATATCGCCCAGCTCATGAGACGTAACGGCCGTGAGTGTACGGGAGCGAAGCTCGACCTCTATATCGTCAATGATCTCATTGAGCTTTTTAGTGTCGATATCACGCTTGATCGTGGCGCGCATCAAACCGACCAGCAGCTTATTGCGATCGAACCGTTGCTTGGTTCCGTCTGACTTAATGACCTCGATAGGGTCTTCACAACGCTCAAATGTCGTAAAGCGATAATTGCACGAGCAGCATTCGCGACGGCGCTTGATGGTGTTATTAGATTCCTGCATGCGGGAATCAACGACGCGGGTATGTGCCTTACCGCATTTGGGACAGCGCATGGTACCTCCTCTAAAACGATTACAAGGGTACCATGCGACGGTACTTAAATCTTAGGAACGTGCGGGAACTTTAAGATGCGCACCGGCATCGAGCGAGCCATGCTCCAGATGATTGACGTCGCGGATCATATCAGAGGTCTCCTGTGTGGAAAGACCCTCAATAGGATGCTCCTGGGCAAGCGACCACAAGGAATCGCCAGACTGAACACGAACGGTCTCGTAGGTAACGTTGGATACCGACTCGGCATATGCGGCGTGACGGGCGCTGAAGATCGAGGTAGCAAGTACAAAGAAGAGCGTGAGCGCAACGGCAAGAGCGACAATCGTCGAGGCCTTCAGGGCAACGGGGGCCGAAGTCGTGGCGACGCACCGGCTGCGGACGGGCTTAGCAGGCAATGTTTGCAAACCAGATCGGCCGCCTTTAACAACCGTGAAAGACGGCGCCGCAGGCATCTCGAGCTTAAGGGCGAGGTTTCCCTGGACCATATCCGTTGCGTTCATCATGTTCTCCTCTCGCGTGTTTTGCTGAGAACAGTTTTATCAAGCCGCGCGGACAAAAATGTCTAGCGCGAGAACGAATGTTCGGTTATTATTATCTGCGAACAGTTGTTCCTGTCAAGCAATAATCGAACATTTGTTTGACATTGGTAGAGAGGATCCCCTGATGGCTCGCAAAATTACCAAGCGTCAGCAGCAGATTTACGACTTCATCAAGGAATATCAGCAAGAGAAGGGCTATCCGCCCAGTGTGCGCGAGATGGCATCGGCCGTAGGCCTCTCCTCCCCCAGCACGGTGCATGCTCATCTCTCAGCCCTGGAGGCTCGAGGGCTGCTCAAGCGCGATTCCACCAAGCCTCGCGCCCTAGAGCTCTTTGATGAGGACGGATCCTCCATCTCGATTTCCAAATCCGATGAACCCACAGCACCCCGCGGAACGGTCTCGCTGCCGCTCGTCGGTCGCGTCGCGGCTGGGATTCCCATTCTGGCCGAGCAAAACATCGAGGACACCTTTACCATCCCGACCGAAATCGCCACTGACCAGGGCTCCTTTATCCTTGAAGTGCACGGCAGCTCCATGATCAATGTCGGCATCTACAACGGTGACTACATTATCGTTCGCGAGCAAAAGAGCGCCATGAACGGCGAAATCGTCGTGGCCATGATCGATGGCTCGGCGACCGTCAAGACGTTCTACAAGGAGCAGGGGCGTGTGCGCTTGCAACCCGAGAACGACACTATGGAGCCCATCTATGCGACGAACCCCGTTATTTTGGGTAAGGTTGTCGGTTTAATGCGCCGGTTCTCGTAATGCAAAAACGCATCACCATATTTGATACCGTCCGCGGGTTTACGATGCTGTCGATGGCGGGTTTTCACGCCTGCTACGATTTGGCCTACCTATATGGATGGGATATGCCATGGTTTACCGAAACGGTTTTCCAGGATATCTGGCGCGCTAGCATCAGCTGGGTATTTTTATTTATCGCCGGTTGGATGTGCACGCTCTCGCGTAATAACGTTAAGCGCGCCCTCAAATATGCGGCCGCAGCCTTGATTGTATGGATTACAACTACACTGGTATCAGTCGACGATTCGATAAACTTTGGCATCGTTTATTGCATGGCGGCGTGCACCGCGGTGGTTGCACTCACCCGTCCGTTACTCAAAAAAATACCGGGCTCGTGGGGCATTGCAGCGTGCCTTGTTCTTTTTGCCCTAACCTGGTGCATTCCAAAAGCGATCTACCCACTCCCCTACCTGGCATGGCTTGGATTCCCGAGCCCGGGTTTTGTTTCGGGAGACTACTATCCGCTCATTCCGTTTGTCTTTATGTACCTTACCGGCTTTTTTGCTGCCCAGGCAGCACAAGCATCAAGCCTCGAAGCGCCAGCATGGGCATACGCCAATCCCATCCCGGCGCTCGCAGTCCTCGGTCGACACGCCTTACCGTTCTACCTGCTCCATCAGCCTGTCATCCTAGGCGTGCTAGAACTCGTTTATTCCGTACGATAGCGCTCAAGACGCGGGGCGATTCGGGCCGGCAACTTCGCCACAATGCGAACTCCGTCCTCAAGATATTCCTCATGCAGAAGGGTTCCCTGCTCATGCACCAGCGTGATGAGGGCGCCCTCGCGATACGGGATATCAGCGGAGAGCAACACATCGGTGGCAGCTGACTCACGAGCAATACGGTCGACGAGATCGTCGAGTCCCTCGCCCGTCTGGGCCGAGAACAGCACGGCCTCGGGATAGCGACGATGGAAACTCAATCGATCGACGCTATCGAGTAGGTCGATTTTATTGAACACCGTAAGCGTCAAACGCTCGCCGGCACCGATCTCGTCAAGAACGCGATCGACTGCCTCGAGCTGGCGCTCGTAATCCTCGTCAGAGACATCCACAACTTTAAGGATCAGGTCGGCACCAAGGACCTCAGATAGTGTAGACTTAAAGGCATCAACGAGACCATGCGGTAGCTTTTGAATAAAGCCAACGGTATCGGTAATGGTCATACCACGACCGCCGGGCAAGCGATACGAGCGCGTCGTCGGATCGAGCGTGGCAAACAATTTGTCCTGTGAAAGCACCGTAGACCCGGTCAGGCGATTGAGCAGCGTCGACTTACCGGCATTGGTATAACCGGCTAAGGCAACGCGAAACGCCGGCGACTCGATACGACTCTTTGACTGGACATCGCGGCGCTGTTCAACCTGCTTAAGCTCGCGACGAAGCGCGGCAATCTTGTTGCGAATCAAACGTCGGTCAACCTCGAGCTGACTTTCGCCCTGGCCAAAGCGCGAACCAATGCCACCACGTGTCTGCTCTTTAGCAAGATGGCTCCACATACCGCGCAAGCGGGGCAACAGATACTGCAGCTGCGCCAGCTGCACCTGCAGGCGGCCCTCACGGGTCTGAGCGTGCAGGCCAAAGATATCGAGAATCAAGGCCGTACGGTCGATAATCTTAACCGGTTCGCCCACGGCTTTCTCCAGATAAGACTGCTGCGAGGGCGTTAAATCGTCGTCGAAGATAACGACATCGGCATCCATACGATGTGCGAGCCCGCAAAGCTCCTCAACCTTACCGGAGCCAATAAACGATTTTGGATACGGCTTAACCAGACGCTGTGACAAACGCGCCACGCACTGGGCGCCAGCCGTATGGGCCAGGCGCTCAAGCTCGTCAAGCGAACGGTCGAGCGGCCAGGCGTTATCGCGCCACTCAACTCCGACAAGAACGGCACGTTCGGGCTCGGGCGCCGTGGGAACAAGGGGAAACCGAGCCATTAGGCCGCCTCGATACGGTGAAGGATATCCTCAAGGACCTCATCGATCGTAAACTCGTCCATATTGAACCACACGATGCGGTCATCGCGTTTAAACCACGAAAGCTGACGCTTGGCATAGCGACGCGAACGCGTCTTGATGAGTTCGCAAGCCTCATCCATAGAAATGACGCCGTCAAAGGCATCGATAATCTCTTTATAGCCAATCGCCTGCATCGAAGTCAGGGCACCTCCCAGCCCCTGGTCCATAAGACCGCGAACCTCATCAACAAGACCCTGTTCAAACATTAGATCGACGCGTAGATTAATACGCTCGTAAAGCGCCTTGCGATTACGCGTCAATCCAAACCACAGAGCGTGATAATGCTCGCGCGGAACACTAAACTGCGACTTTTGCTGCGCGTAGGAAACACCATCATCGTGCATTTCGAGCGCGCGAATCACGCGGCGAACATTATGGGGGTGGATGACCGCAGCGGACTCGGGGTCACGCTCGGCAAGCAACGCATGCAGCGCTTCCTCGCCCATGCGCTCGGCAAGCACCTGATACCCCGCGCGGCGATTGTCCTCAAGCTCGCCCGAGGGAAAATCCATCTCATCTAAGGCGGCCTTGAGATACAAGCCGGTACCCCCGCAAAACACCGGTAGGCGACCCTCGCCCAGCAAGCGCTCAACATGCGCACGAGCGTCTACCTGATACAGCGCTGCAGAATATGCAACGCCCGGTTCAACAATATCGACCAGGCGTAGCGGCGCCGTGCATTCCTCGGGTGACATCTTGGCAGTGCCGATATCCATGCCTCGATAGATTTGCATCGCGTCACACGACAGCACTTCGGACGAAAGGCGAGCCGCCAAACGATCTGCGACATCACTTTTGCCAACCGCAGTCGGACCGACAATCGCAACAGCGGAAAGGCCTGCCCCGGGAGCAATCATTAGCGCGGCTCACCCACAACGGATCCGGACAGATACCACGTCTTGGCAACGTCGACGTCAACATCGGCAATCTTGCCAATCAACTGATCGATGCTGTAACCCTCGGGAATCGGTGCATGAACGGTCTGATTCTTAGGACTCTTGCCCAGCAGCACCGCGTCATTCTTTTTGCTCGTACCCTCAATAAGCGCCGGCACAACGGTGTGGAGCTCACCCTGGTTATACTCGTGCGCTGTGGTCTCGATAACCTTCACCAGACGGTTGAAGCGCTCAAGAATCACCTCATGCGGCGTTGGATCGTCAATCTCGGCGGCCGGAGTACCGGCGCGCTTGGAATAGATAAACGTATAGGCCTGAGCATAACGGACCGTCTCGGCAAGCGAGAGTGTCTGCTCAAAGTCTTCCTCGGTCTCGCCGGGGAAGCCCACGATGATATCGGTCGAAAGCGCGATATCGGGCATGCGATTGCGGATGCGATCGACGAGCCCCAGATAATCCTCGCGCGTATAGCGACGGTTCATCTCTTTAAGGATGCGCGTCGAGCCCGACTGAACTGCCAGGTGCAGCTGCGGCATGACGGCAGGCGTCTCGGCCATAGCGTCGATGGTCTCGGGCAGCAGGTCTTTGGGGTGCGAGGAAGTAAAGAAGATACGCTCTACACCCGTATCGCCCACGGCACGCAACAGGTCGGCAAAGCGCGGCTTACCAAACAGATCGCGACCATAGGAGTTGACGTTTTGCCCCAGAAGCGTGACCTCACGCACGCCCTGGCGTACTAGACCGGTCACCTCGTCGACAATCTCCTCGAAAGGGCGGCTCTTTTCGCGACCGCGCACATACGGCACGATGCAATAGGTACAGAAGTTATTGCAGCCCGTCATAATGGGGACCCAAGCGTGATACTGGGTCTCACGATGCCACGGCATGCTCATAGCATCCGTGTCCTCGTGCTCATTGGTGCGAATATGACGCTTGCCGTCCAAGAATGCCTCGGCAATGAGCTCGGCCACATGCGCGATGGAATGCGTGCCAAAGATGACATTGACGTTATCGACATTGGTGAGCAGACCCTCACCGTCGCGCTGCGCAATGCAGCCGCCCACGGCGACCACGCGCTTACCAGAAGGCGAAGGCGGGAGGCTCTTACAAGAGTTGCACTGACCGTACAGACGGGTGTCAGCAGCCTCACGAACGCAGCACGTCATGAACACGACGATGTCAGCATGCTCCGGATCGAGCGCCATAAGACAGCCATACGAGTCGAGCAGGCCACTCACGCGCTCGGAGTCGTGCTGATTCATCTGGCAGCCAAAGGTGCGGATAAAGTAGGTTTTACCGGCAAGAATATCGCGTACGGAACCCTGGTCCATGTGTATAAGTCCTAACGAGGTGGAATAAGCGGAATCAAAGAGGGCGGGCAAAGGGTAAACACTCTATGCCACAGGCTTAACGTCGTCCATCACAACGTTACCCATAGCGGCTCGATTAATCTGATGAACGTAAATAGAAAGACGGATGGCCGTGCGCGACTCACCGTTGATGAGGATGTCGGAGAACACCGGCGCACAGGAAATATCAAACCCGGTCGGAATCAAAAATCCGCGTGCAATGGCCACAGCCTTAATGGCCTGGTTGACGGCACCCGCGCCGACACACTGAATATTGACGGGAACGCCATCTTTGACCATGCCGGCAATGGCGCCGGCAACGGACGCGGGCGAAGATTTGCTTGATACCTTCAGGCAATCCATGAAGAAACTCCTGCGTTTAAAAGTACGTTTTAACTGCAATAACTGTAACGTAGCGAACGGACTCGGTAAAGATGCTATTCCTCTTTGGCAAGATCGAACGTCACGGTAATACGATCACGCGAAACACGAATCTTGGGGTCGCCGCAAAGGTTGAGATAGTACCGCGATGCAAGATCGTTAAAGTCGCGTTCCACGGCTCGCGAGAACTGCGCCATATCGTCCTTAGCGATACGCAGCCCACGACGATCTTTGGCGAGATCAACCGGAGCAGACGCATGTGAGGACGAATCACGCTCGCGTAGCAGGCGCGCGGTCACACCGCGAACGGGCTTAATCTGGCCCGCCAAGATACGATGCGCCGTACGCTCGGACATCTCAAGGCCCAAACCCGAACAGATACGGATAAAGTCTTCCGCATCCGAAGCAAGACCCAGACGATCGACCACGGGAAGCTCGGTTTCGTCATCGATAAACAAAAGACGGGAAGCATCGAGACGGCTGGAGGCCTGCGCGTGCAGCGTCGCGGCGATCTCGGACGGAGACCCCAGATAGACATCGCAGGCGCGCAGCTCCTCGAGGGCAAACTCACAGGCGGCGCGAATGATGTTGTGAGGGCCGCGGGCGCAGACATAGTGACCGTCCTCGTCCTTCACGGCCTGAGGCCAGCTGGACTGATCGGCGCGCTCGCCAAGGCGGTCGGTAGCGACGCTCACCTTAAAGACCGAGCCAAGGTCAACATCCGATGCGACAACGCGTGCCTCGTCGGTGTTCTGCTTAATCGAGAACAATGCCATGCCTCGACCGTGAACGCCCCAACGATCCATCTTCATGCTCTCGAGCTTGGAGGTAACGCGGGCATCGAAGATGCGCTCCTGCATATCCTGCGGCACACCCGAACCATTGTCCAGAAAGACGAGCGTTCGGACGCCATCTTCCTTGGTCGTGGCGAGATAGACCTTGTCGGCGCCGGCATCACGGGCGTTGCGCAGCATTTCGATGACAATATCCTCGACATGCTGGATGTCGTGCTTTGCCTGGCGCCGCTCGGCCTCCGAAACGCGGAGGCGGACATACCCCTCGCCAAGGTTTTCCTCGACGCGAAGGTTGCCCTCCCCCGACATCGACGCGATAAATGAGATGAGCTCGTTCGCGTCGTTCATGTTATTTAGCGATATCGACAGCGCGGCTCTCGCGAATCACGACGACGCGCACCTGACCGGGATACTCCATCTCTTCCTCGATCTGATGGGCGATGTCATGAGCCAAGACCGTGGACTGGGCATCGGAAATCTTGTCCGGCTGAACCATGACGTGGACCTCGCGACCAGCCTGCATGGCATAGGTACGCACGACGCCGTCATGGGAGTTGGCAATCTCCTCGAGCTTCTCAAGGCGCTTGATATAGTTCTCGGCCGATTCGCGACGGGCACCGGGGCGAGAGGCAGAAACGGCATCGGCAGCCTGGACCAAAACATCGAGCACCGTGTTGGGGTCGACGTCGGCGTGGTGAGCCTCGATAGCGTGAACGATAACGGGTTTCTCGCCATAGCGACGGGCGAGCTCGGCGCCGATAACGGCATGCGGGCCCTCGACGTCATGGTCGATAGCCTTGCCAAGATCGTGCAGCAGGCCGGCACGCTTAGCGGTCATAACGTCAAGGCCAAGCTCGGAAGCCATCACGCCGCACAGGTCGGAAACCTCAAGGGAATGCTGGAGCACGTTCTGGCCAAACGAGGTGCGGTAGCGCAGAGCACCCAGGGTCTTAACGATCTCGGGGTGCAGATCGTGGATACCGGTATCGAAGGCAGCCTGTTCGCCAGCCTCACGCACGCGCTGCTGAACCAAGTCGGCGGCCTTGTGATACATCTCCTCGATGCGGGCAGGGTGAATGCGGCCGTCAGCAATAAGGTTCTCGAGGGCGACGCGGGCGGTCTCGCGACGGACCGGATCGAAGCTCGAAAGCACGACGGTCTCGGGCGTATCATCGATAACGAGGTTGACGCCGGAAACCTGCTCGAAGGTACGGATGTTTCGACCCTCGCGGCCGATGATGCGACCCTTGAGGTCATCGGAAGGAATGTGCACGGAGGTAACGGTAACCTCGGCGGTGTGGTCGGCGGCGCAGCGCTGAATCGCCAGGGACAGGATCTCTTGAGCGGTCTTGTGGCACTCGGCGCGAACCTGCTGCTCGGACTCACGGATGATCGTGGCGGCCTCGTGGGTAACCTCGCCACGTACCTTGTCGAGGAGCTCCTTGTGAGCGTCCTCGCGAGTCAGGTCGGCGATACGCTCGAGCTCCGAGGTCTGCTTAGCGCAGAGCTCCTCAAGCTCGCGGGAGCGCTTCTCGACCTGGCCAGCCTGGCTGGACAGCTGGTGCTCACGCTTGTCGAGGGCATCGTTGCGGCGATCGAGGGACTCCTCGCGCTGCATCACACGGTTCTCGAGCGAACGAATCTCGTTCTTACGCTGCTTGTCCTCGGCCTCGGCAGCCTGCTTGTTCTTGATGATCTCCTCTTTAGCCTCGAGCAGAGCCTCTTTTTTGAGGGTCTCGGCCTGGCGCTTTGCATCGCCGATTAGGGACTCAGCCTGTGCATGTGCCGACTGGATCTTTTCGTCGGCCTCGTGAAGACTACCCTGCTTGGCGGTGCGCATGTAGGCAATGGCGGCGATGGCACCCAAAACGATGCCAACGAGCGCTGCGATGATAGGCATGCTCACTCCTTTTTATGGATTCGTTACACAACAAAGCGAACCGTCCTTACGAACGGCTCGCGACATTTGAGTAATATGGGCGCAGCTTATGCGGGTCGGATACAGAGAAACATATAAACAAACTCATCAAAGATGAGCACATATCACAAAGCAAATGACAGTGTTTATCGTACGTTGAACCGCAACAACTGTCAAATAAATGGACCCAGCTCGGCGGCTAAAACGCGGTGAACGGCAGGTACGCAAAACGCATGTGTCTAGAATGTGTCTAAACTGCACATTCCTCACGTTCGGCATCGAGACGCGCCTTAACGGCATCGGCGGCGATGCGGTACGAAAAACCCTTGCCCATCAAAAATCGGACGAGCTTTTCGAATCCACGTGTCTCGGGAACACGACGCTTCGCGAGTAAAGCCGATGCGCGAGCCAAGTCGTCCTCCACGGCAAAATACTCCTCGGGATAGCCGGGGATATCATCGAGTACGACATGGCGGCGCTTGAGCTCGGTTTCAATCTTGCGCTGTCCCCAGCCGCGTCGTTTGCGCTCCTCGATAAAATACGAACAAAAGCGCCTCTCATCTAAAAAGCGATACTCAGTGGCACGGTCAACGGCGAATTCAATCGCAGCCGCACGAAAACCATAGCGAGCCAGCTTGTCACGGACCTCACCCGTGGCATGGTCTCGGCGCGACAGCATCTCAGTCACCATGGTAAGCGCGCATTTACGCTCAATGAGCTGTACCGCCTCGCGAAACTCATCCCAATCGCAGGGAAGATCGGGGCGATTTTTAAGAAACAGGCGCGCGACACGAACAGGAATCCAGATGGATCGTTCATAACCGCCCTCGATCTCACAGTCGATATGTGCACAAGGCTTCTTTGATGCATACCCACTCGAGAACGAGGAGACCGCCTTCTTATCGGGAAAGACGACCGTGGCCTCGGTCACCGTATACGACATGAGGGCATCCGCTACTCGTCGTCATCATCGAGCATCGCGGAGCCATCGATGGCATACAGCTCATCGAACTCCTCAGTTTCGTGCTGATCGGTCAGCTCGACCTCGGACGGAGCATCGTCGTCGAATTCAAGGCCGCAGGCGAGGCGAACCTTATGCTCGATCTCGTCAGCACAATCGGGGTGTTCGCGCAGGAAGGCCTTAGCGGCCTCGCGACCATTACCAAGCTTGTCCTCACCGTAAGCAAACCAAGAGCCCATCTTTTTGCAGATACCGCACTCGACGGCCATGTCCAGAATCGAGCCCTCCTTAGAGATGCCCGTGCCGTACATGATGTCGAACTCGGCCGAGCGAAACGGTGCCGCCACCTTATTCTTAACGACCTTGGCGCGCACACGATTGCCGATGACCTCATCCTTAAGTTTGATGCTGTCGATGCGACGAATATCGATGCGTACCGACGAGAAGAACTTGAGGGCACGGCCGCCCGTCGTAGTCTCGGGGTTGCCGAACATGACGCCGATCTTCTCGCGCAGCTGGTTAATGAAGATGCAGGTCGTTTTAGATTTGGCGAGCGAGCCGGCGAGCTTGCGGAGCGCCTGGCTCATCAGACGGGCCTGAAGGCCGACCGTAGTATCGCCGATCTCGCCCTCGATCTCGGCACGCGGGGTCAGCGCGGCGACGGAGTCGACGACGATGGCGTCGATGGCGCCAGAGCGCACGAGCATGTCGACGATCTCGAGCGCCTGCTCGCCCGTATCGGGCTGGGAAATGAGGACCTCATCGATGTCTACGCCGATACGCGCGGCATACGTGGGATCGAGTGCGTGCTCGGCATCAATAAATGCCACGACGCCGCCCATAGCCTGGGCCTCTGCCAAAATCTCGAGCGAAAGCGTCGTCTTGCCGGAGGACTCGGGGCCGTAAATCTCGACGATACGGCCGCGCGGCACGCCGCCGATGCCCAGAGCGGCATCGAGGGCCAGGGCGCCCGTGGGAATGGCCTCGACCTCGAGCTCGGGACCACCGTCGCCGTACCTCATGATGGAACCCTGGCCGAATTTCTTCTCGATCTCGGCTTTGGTGGTGGCAATCATCTCATCACGCTCTTTACCCGTCGTGCGAGCATGAACGGTACGTACGGGACCTGAATTCTTGGCCATGAATAGCCCTCCTCTTAACAATCTGCATCGATAATAAACGAACGGCTGTTCGTGGTCAACCGTTCAGATAAATCATATGCAGCCGACCTTTCCAAATCCCAACCAATCGCCGACTAAACACTGACCAAAAACTTGACCGCAGGCGAACCAAGCAAGGCATGACGAAGGAAAATACATCAATTACCTGCACAAAGAGTAAATTCGCCCGAGGTCCCCTTCTTCACAATTAAGGGGCTCAGAGGCCCCTTAAAAACACGTCTATTCCATAGAATAGAGCACGCAGACAATGCGACCCAGTGCCTCCGCGACCGCATGGGCACGAACACACGAACGATTGCCCTCATAGTGACAACGAATGGAGTCCACGACCGGCACTCCCCCATCGCCCGAGCGATATGCCCAGCCAATATAAAAGGTTCCAGCCGGATCGTCCTCGGTGCCTCCACCGGGGCCGGCATAGCCCGTCGCGCTCACGGCAATATCGCTCTGGTAAAGCTCCAGCGAACCGGCAGCCATCTCACGGGCCGTCTGGTACGACACCGCGGTATAGCGGTCGAGCGTCTCTTGCTCAACGCCGAGCACGCGATGCTTAATCTCGTCGCAGTACGTCACCGCACCGCCGCGCAGCACCGCCGAGGCACCGGGGATATCGGCGATCGTCGAGGCGATCATGCCCGCTGTCAGAGATTCAGCCGTCGAAACCGTCACACCGAGAACGCTTGCACGCTCGACAATATCGCGTGCGAGCTCTTCATTGTGCGCGGCAATCTGCTCAAATGATTCCCTCATGCCTACCAGGACCTAGACCGAAAAGACGATCTTGCGGCAATTCCAGAAGTACTGGGCGCCCGAGATTACGGTCAGGATAACAGCAACGGCGTACAGGAAGCGCGAGACGCCATAGATACCGAGCGTCAGCGCCGCCGGGCCCAAGTGAAGGCCAGACATCGCAAAGACGCACAGATAGCCGCAGATGGAAACCATCGTAGTCGCCGTCTTGTACTTGCCGAGCTTATCGGCCGCAACGACCACACCGGCCGCACTCGCGACCATGCGCAGGGCGCTCACCAGCAGCTCGCGGAACAGGATAATGAACACGGACCACACGGTTACGGCACCAAAGTCCAAGAACAGCAGCAGGGCCGAGAACACGAGCAACTTATCGGCGATGGGATCCAAGAACTTACCGAAATCGGTGATCTCGTTGCGCGAGCGTGCCAGATAGCCGTCGACCTTATCCGTGCACGACAGGATGACATACAGAATAAAGGCGGCGGCGGCGAGCGGGCCGTCGAAGGCGCTCCAATCCGTACCGGCAACGCTCGTGTGAGACAGCGCCGACACGATCATGAACACCGGAATGAAGACGATGCGCACACACGTCACGATGTTGGCGGGCGTCCAAACACTCGTCAGTTCCTTATTGCTCTCGTTAGCCACGACGCTCTCCTACTCCACAACATGACCGATAAGCTCGTAGCAGAAGCTATCGGTAAACTCGACCGTCAGAATGTCGCCCACAGATGCGTCGCTGGCATCCAGATGTACCGCACCATCGGAATCGGGCGCCTGGAACCAGGCATGTCCGATCAGCTCGGCACCGTCCTCGGTCTCCTCGATACCGTCGACGATCACCTGGGCGCGCTCGCCCACGTGCGCGGCAGTCGCGGCAAAGCCGAGCGACTCAGCAAGATCCATAGCCTCCTGGGCGCGCTCGAGCTTAACCTCTTCGTCGACCTGACCTTCCATCTTGGCGGCCAGGCTACCCTCCTCCTGCGAGTAGGCAAAAACACTCGTGTAGTCAAAGCCCACAGTGTCCATAAAGTCAATGAGATCGCGGAACTCGTCGTCGGTCTCGGTCGGGAACCCCACCATGGCCGTGGAGCGGATCACGATACCGGGGATGCGCTCGCGCAGGTCGCGGAACAGGTCCTCGAGCTCCCGGCGCGAACCGGAGCGGCGCATGGCCTTGAGGATGCGCGCGTCGCAGTGCTGCACGGGAATATCGATATAGGGCAGCACCTCGTGCGTGTCGCGAATAGTCTCGATAAGCTCGTCGGTCATGCCCTCGGGCTGCAGGTAGAGTACACGAACCCAGACGTTATGGGGACGTACCGCCTCAGCAACGGCCTGCAGCAGCTGCGCCAGATTGCGCGGCGCGCCCTCGGCAAGGTCCTCGTCGGCAAAATCGGAACCCCAGATGCCCGTGTCCTGACCGATCAGAACGATCTCGCGCACACCACCGGCGACCAGGTCGCGTACCTCGGAGATAATGCTCTCGGCATTGCGCGAGTGATAACGACCGCGGATATACGGAATCATGCAGAAGCTGCAGAAGCGGTTGCAGCCATCGGAGATCTTGACGTAGGCAACAGCGCCCTCGACGGTGCGCTTGACCTGCGGAATATAGGTGGCAATCTCGCGCTCGACGCCCAGCACGTCATCGATGACTGCCACGATGCCGTCTTCCTCGTCGGTCTTCACAAAGGCCGCGACCTCGGGCAGCTCGTCGGGCAGGTCGTCGCCGTAGCGTGATGGCACGCAGCCGCACATGACGATCGGGCAGGAACGAACGCCGTCCTGCACCTCGTTGGCAAGCTCGAGCGTGGTCTCGATACTCTCGGACGTTGCAGAGGCAAGGAACGAGCACGTATTGACGATGGCGATATCGGCATCCTGCGGATCGAATGCCTCCTCGTAGCTTGCGGCGGTCAAGAGAGAACGCATGCGGTCGGTGTCGACCTCGTTCTTAGCGCACCCGAGGGTGATGTAGAGCACGGAGCCCAACGGTGTATCCATGTTGGAGAGCGGTCCTTTCGAATAATATTAGCGGTAGTTGGTGAACTGCAGCGGCTGACCGTAGTCCTGGTCGCGCAGGAACTGGATCACGGTCTGCAACGCGTCCTTCGAAGCAGAGGAAACACGCAGCTTGTCGGCCTCAATCGTCACCTTGACCTTGAGCTTTTGGTCCTTGATGTCCTTATTGATCTTCTTGGCGGTCGCCTGGTCGATACCCTCGACGATATGGCCGAGCACGCGCACGGTGCCGCCCGATGCCGCCTGAGGCGCATCCCAAGACACGGTCTTAAGATCGATGCCGCGCTTAATGAGCTTGGAGCTTAGGACATCGATGATCTGCTTGGAGACAAAGTCGGCCGGGGCATTGATCGTAAAGAGCTTGTCGCCCTTCGAAAGCTCGATGGTGGCGCCGGAATCCTTCAGGTCATAGCGCTGGGAAATCTCGCGCGTGGTCTGCTGGAAGGCATTATCGACCTCTTGCATGTTGACCTCGGACACGACGTCGAAGCTGGAATCTTTAGCCATGATGTTTCCTTTCGCATACGAGCGGCTTAGTTGCTATCGTACGACTAGTCGGTTGAATCGGCGGGCGCCTGACCGTCAGGTGCGGTATCGGCGCCAGCCGTGGACTGGGCATCGGTGCCGTCGGTGGAATCGGTACCATCGGTGGTGTCGGCACCATCAGAACTTTCACCATTCTCGGAATCAGTCGTCTCCTTCTTGGGAACGGTGATCGTCACACGCGCCACGCCCGAGGTCTTGGTATCGTAACGGACCTTTTCACCGTTCTTGGTAACGGTGACATCGGAAGGCTTGGACGTGGTGATCTCGATCGAGGACTCTGGCGTGTATTCCTGCTCAAAGGGGCCGGTCGCCTGGGCGCCATAGACTGACTTGCCATCAACCTTGACCTCAATCCAAGCAGTCTTGCCCTTGGCAACGGAAATCTTGACCTTTGTGACCTTGCTCTCTTCCTTTTTGGATGTCGACTTGGCGGCTTCCGAATCGGTCGACTCGTTCCTCGTCTTATCGGCATCTTCATCCTCATCGACGGATTCGGTCTTCTTGGGAGACTTCTTAGTCGTTGTCTTGGTGGCAACGGGCGTCTCGGGCGTCGACTCGGGCGCCGAGGAGCCGCAGCCACGCAGGAGCACCACGATGAGTACGATCAGCAGCAGCGCCACGGCACCGATACCGGCGTAAACGATACGAGGATCGGGACCGTTGTTCTGGGGAGCACGCCCACCGCCGCGTCCACGATTGGAAACACCGCGACCAGTGCCCTGGGGCATGCGACCGCGGTTATTGTCGGAACGTCCGCGATAGCTACCCTGGTGCTGCACATTGCGCTGGCCCGAGCGGGGGGAGAGCTCGCCGCGACCCTGGTAGTTGCGCTGACCCGAACGAGGCGCTGAGGAGCGCTGGCTAAAGGTCTGCGACTGAGATCGAAGGCGCGGCGTCACCTGCGTGGTATCGGCATCCGCATAACCACCGCGAGAGCGTCCGGTGGGGACACCACGGTAACCGCGATCGGAATAGCCGCCGTCGCCGTAGCCGGCACGAGGGTCACGCGCCACGCCGCGGGCAGCGGGAAGTGCACGGTCCTCGGGCATCGGCGTACTGCGGAACCGGTCACGCTGTGAGCGAATCTCCTCGCCCGAACCCGTCTCGGTAATATAACCGGCCTGCTGAGGACGCTGTCCATAGCGGGTCGAACGACCGCCCTGAACCATCAGGAAGCGCCCGTTGTCGACCGAGGAACGCGAATTGACGTAGCCGGCGGCGTCCTGAAAACGACCGCCCTGCTGCGACGTCTCGCGTTCGTATGCCATCAGGTCGTCAAAGTAGGCATTGACGACCTCGCGCGGATTGAGGCCCAAAAAGCGAGCATAGCTCGAAATCATACCCTGCGCATAGCCGCGCGGCGGCATCGATGCAAAGTTACCGGTCTCGAAAAACTCGATGATCTGAGGCCTGATTTTGATGGTGTTGGCGACCTGCTGAATGGAAAGGCCCATTCGGCGACGCTGCTCGAGCAACATGTCACCAAAGCGTGCAGCCATCAGAATCCTCCAAACTCACGATCTTCACGTGCCATCTCGGCGTCGACAGATTCCAGCGCGGCAAGCCCCTCCTCGTCCAACAGGACCTCGCGCGGCTTGGAACCGTCGGGCGGGCCGACGACACCCTTTTCTTCCAGCATGTCCATAATACGCCCGGCACGCGCATAGCCAACCTTCAGACGACGTTGCAGGCCAGATGTGGAGCCAAGCTGCGATTCCACCACAATATGGGCGGCTTCCCAAATGAGCGGATCATCGTCTTGCGGCTCGGCGACTCCGGTGCGGACAATGCCGCCGCCACCCGCCATGGACATGGAAGCGGGCGCCACGGCAGACAGGATCTCCTCGTGGTAGTCGGGCTCGCTTTGCGACTTGACGAACTCGACAATCTCGTTGATTTCGTCATCCGAGACAAAGCAGCCCTGGATACGGCGAGGCTTGCCCCAGTCGACCTTGGAGAACAGCATGTCGCCCAAACCGGTGAGCTTTTCGGCACCCATCTGGTCGATGATGACGCGCGAATCGATGCCCGTGGCGACGTTGAAGGCGATACGGTTGGTAATATTTGCCTTGATGAGGCCCGTCACCACATTGGAGCTGGGGCGCTGAGTCGCTACGATAAGGTGGATACCGGCGGCACGGCCCAGCTGGGCGATACGCACAATCGACGCCTCGACGTCCTTGCCGGCAACCATCATCAGGTCCGAAAGCTCGTCGATAATGATGACCAAATAGGGCATCTTTTGCGGTGGGTTGTCGTAATGCTCAAACTCGCCGGCAGCCTGCTTTTCGTTGTAGGTCGAGATCTTGCGCACGTTGAGACGCTCGAAGACCTTCAGGCGACGCTCCATCTCGGACACGGCCCATTGCAGAGCGCTCGCGGCCTGCTTAGGCTCGGTCACTACGGGCACGTAAAGATGCGGCAGACCGTTATAGCCTGCGAGCTCGACGCGCTTGGGGTCGACCATGATCAAGCGAACGTCCTCGGGAAGGGCGCGCATGAGCAGGGTCGTGATGATGGAGTTGATCATGACCGACTTACCGGAACCCGTGGTACCGGCGATCAGCAGGTGGGGCATCTTGGCAAGATCGGCGACAACCGGCGTGCCCTCGGCATCGCGGCCGATGGCAAGCTCGAGCGGACCGCCCTTGACATAGGGCAGCACGTCGCCCAAGTTGACGTTCTGACGCTTACGGTTGGGAATCTCGATACCCACGAGCGAGGTGCCGGGAATCGGCGCAAAGATACGAACGGACTGAGCGGCAAGCGACAGCGCGATGTCGTCCTCAAGGCTCGAAATCTTGCTCACGCGCTCGCCCTCGCCGGGCTGCAGCTTAAAGGTCGTCACCGTGGGACCGGCAATCCAGCCAACGACGCGAGCGCTACGGCCAAACTCAAGCAGCGTGGACTGCAACGACTCGGCGGTCTGTTCCAGCTCCTTGTCCGAAGACGCGGCAGAAGCGGACTGAGGGTTTGCATGCAGGATTTCGAGCGGCGGAAGCTTCAGGCCGTCCTCTTCTTCGCCCTCAGCATCAGCAGAAGCGCTATCCGCTCCCCCATCGCTAGAAATAGATGCCTCGACAGCGCCCTCGACAGCCGTATCGGCAGCCTTGGGATGCTTGAGGAAATTAGGAATTTGAGGGGCGGCCGAGACGGGATTCACGGCAAACGGCGGTTCGGACTCGTCGACCTTGTCCGGATCGTCCTCCATCGAAAGCTGGCCGGTCACCTGACCGCGCTTTGCATGACGTCGGGGCAGCAAGGTGGTTTTAGCAGTCTCGAGCGGGGACTCGTCGTCCTCGTCATCGCCCTCGGTAAGCTCAATCTCGCTCTCGGACCAAGACGGGTCGGGCTCACTCGTATTGAGTTTGGGAGCCGTCTTGCCCTTCTTGGCATGACGGCGAGGCAGCAGCGTGGTCTTAGCGCGCTCGGCCTCCACGGCATCGGACACGTCGACAAACGGATCCTCGTCCTCGTCGTCATCGTCCAAAACTGGGCCCGCATCGTTGCCCATAACCGTGGTCACGGACATATCGGAGCCCTTCTGACGAAGAATGCTCAGGTGCGGACGGGCAACGCCGGGCACCGACAGAGCTTCGTCGTCACCCCACGGACTCGCGTTGACGTCGGCACGACGGCGCTCGGCAAAATCGGCCGCACGGTCGCGGGCAGAGCGCAAAACGCCGCCCACCGAAAAGCCGATAATGACAAAGCCCACGACAGCCAGACCCAAAAGGACCACCATCGCGATAGGCTTACCCAGGGCATTCTGCAGCGCACTCGCAATAAACGCACCGATGTAGCCACCCGAGGCGGACAGGTTTTGCGGCGTGAACATAAGGTCGCACGAGTCGCTCGTACCCGGCACCATCAGCGAAAGAATGGAGACGACGGCGATAAAGACCACGGCGCCGCCCGCAACAGAGCGCACGTTAAGCGGCGAGTCCTCGCCTAAAAAGAGCGTGGCGGCAAACAGCAAAATGACGATCGGAAGCACGTAGGCGCCCAGACCAAAGCCCAGGTGGTAGAAACCGGCAACCGCAGCCGTAACGGGTGCGGTTGCCGGCGAAATCACGGCAATGAAGGACGCAATCGCCAAAACGGCAATGACAACGCCGGCGATATCGCGGTTGGCCGAAGGCTCGACCAGGGGCTCAAAATCGTCGAACTCGGTCTCGTGGCCCTTATTGGCACGAAGATGGGAACCGGCACCCTTAGCAGATGCCGGTTGGTTGTTGGCCTTATTGCCTTTGGCGTTTTGTGCAGATCCGCGCGCCAAACTAAACCTCCATGACGACCGGAATGATCATTGGACGAGTGCGCGTACGGCTCCAGATAAAGTTAGAGAGCGAGTCGCGCAGGGCCTTGCGAATGGCGTCGGAACCGCTGCTCGTAAAGCTGAACTTGCCCTTCTCGATCGTCTTCATGATGGACGCCGAGGCGTCCTCGGAGAACTGGTCGTCGATGGCAAAGGAGACGCCGCGGCCCGAGAACTCGATGGCCTCGATCTTCTTGTGCTTGATCGAAACGATGGCGACAGCCGTGACCATACCGTCGTTGGCAAGCTTCTGACGATCGCGCAGAACGATCGGGTCGGTATCGCCGATGCGTAGTCCGTCGACGTAGACGACGCCAGACTCGACGGGCGTACCGCGCCTGACGATACCGCCGCGCATCTCGAGCGTATCTCCGTTGTCGAGGATAAAGATATGATCTTCCTTGAGGCCCATCTTGCGTGCAAGTTGAGCATGGGCGCGCAGATGCACGGCCTCGCCGTGGACCGGCATAAAGTACGTAGGCTTGGCCATGGCCATCAGGAGCTTGAGCTCCTCCTGGCTACCGTGACCCGAGACGTGAACGAGGGCGCGGTTCTTATCCCACACGTCGCAGCCGAGCTTGGCGAGGCTGTTGACGACCTGCTGAACGGCTTTCTCGTTACCGGGGACCGGCGTTGCCGAGAGGATGACGGTATCGCCCTCGTGGATGGAGAGCGTCTTGTGCTCGCCGTTGGCCATGCGCGAAAGAGCCGACAGCGGCTCGCCCTGCGAACCGGTGCACATGACGACGATCTTGTCGTCGGGCAGGTTGTCAATATCGAAGGCATCGATGATATCGGCATCATCGATGTTGAGATAACCGAGCTCGCGCGCCACGCGGGTGTTAGTGAGCATGGAACGACCGGTCACGACGACCTTGCGGCCGCACTTGCGGGCGGCATCGCAGATCTGCTGCAGACGATGGATGTGGCTCGAGAACGAGGCGACAAACACGCGGCCCGGAGCATTCTTGATGGCATGCAGCAGATTGGGGCCGACCTCAGCCTCGGACTTGGTAAAGCCGGGGACCGTGGCGTTGGTGGAGTCGGACAGCAACAGGTCGATGCCCTGCTTGGCAAAGCGGCTGATGGCGGCATAGTCGGGCGTGACACCGTCGATGGGCGTCTGGTCGAGCTTAAAGTCGCCGGTGTGCATAACGGTGCCCTGGTTGGTGCGGATGAACACGCCCAGAGCGCCCGGGATGGAGTGCGTCATCGAGAAGAAATCGAGCGAGATGCCACCCAAATTGACGTGGCTACCACCCTTGACCTCACGGAACTTGGGCGCACGAATACGGAACTCGGAGAGCTTGCCCTCGATAAACCCAAGCGTCAGCTTGCTCGAGAAGATGGGCACCTTGTTGTTGAGGTCCTGCAGCAGGTACGGAAGCGAACCGGTGTGGTCCTCGTGGCCGTGGGTGACGATGATGCCGCGGAGCTTTTCCTCGTTTTCCAGAACGTAGGTGTAATCCGGGAGCACCAGGTCGATACCGGGCTGCGAGTCGTCGGGGAACATGAGGCCAGCGTCGACGAGCACCATGTCGTCGCCGCACTCGAAGACCGTCATGTTCTTGCCGATGCCATCAAGGCCGCCGAGCGGGATGATCTTCAAGGGAGATGATTTTTTAGCTGCCATAGGTGAGTGTTGTTTCCTTTCTTCGAAACGGGTCTGGAACAACCGGCGGGGCGCTTCTGGCAAACCGACCGTCGGGAACGTACAAACATGCATCACGGAGTCGACACATTAACCACAGTATGATACCCATTTGCACAACAACAGACCACCCATGCATCAAAGCCCCATCTGAAGCTGTGTATCCCGCCGGTCTGGTCTCAGCGGGCCCGGCACGGGCTAAGTTTCCTGCTCTACAGTCCCGCGCAAGACGGAAAGCACATTAAGTGCTTT
>CWHC01000087.1_pt2 | contig 57053 bp, 50 predicted proteins | sample 693371 | NCBI WGS metagenome assembly CWHC01 (sample SAMEA3735914, study PRJEB9488) | human gut metagenome | biome: ENVO:mammalia-associated habitat; material: ENVO:feces | place: Malawi | collected 2009-02-27 | reverse complement strand
ACTGGTCATTTAAGTCTGTCCCCAATGAGTAGCCTAGCGGAAGCCCTGGCTGATGTCACCAAATAGGGGCTAGAAAATGGCCGTGGGCAAAAAACATCAAATATGAGTACTGTTACCTTATTAGTAGCAGCGAAATTTGACCAATTCGAATCTCTTTGGCATCTCGACGGGTCGGATGAACTAACGTATCTCCCCAAATGTACAATAAAATGCGCTCCTAACGAGAGATATTCTCATTAGGAGCGCATCATTTTGCGTAAATATATGTGACCATAATGGCAACAGTACTCATATTTGCCATTTTTTGTCCACCACCCCTTGCGCGAAGGTCCGCAGCGGAAAGTATGGCCCGTTTCGATGCACAAAAATGGGATGGATCTTCCCTGGCAACCGCCCAGAAAGGTCCACCCCAAAGCAAGCGCTCGCTAGAACGTTCCGCCGCCGCCTCCGCCGACGCCACCACCGCCGCCGCCCGAGAAGCCGCCGCCTCCGCCGCCGCCCGAACTGTCGGAGCTCGACGCGAGCTCACGAATGCTCTCGTGATACACGCCGTCGAACGAATCCATCGGCGACTCGGTACCGTAATGATGGTAGTACCACCAGTAGCAGGGGTAATTGTCGTAGAAGCTGTCGGCCTCGCGCACCTCGGGCGGAACGGCCTCGGCAAGCTGGCGCAATACTTCCTTGGAAACGCCCAGCGCTGCGCCCATTACCAGCAGCTTGTTCCACAGCACCAGATCGCCCGGGACGGCCTCCTTGAGGCGCGTGAAGTCCTCGAGCCAATGCCTAAGCGCCTTGCAGCGAGCCGCCACCTCGGTGCCCTCCGGCGTAAAGCGGCGAAACGTAAGGCCCAGGCCAATACCCACCAGCACGATGGGCACCGAGATAACCGCGGCGATAATGTTCGCCTGCGCGCCGTCGGTAAAGAAGATGGATCCCATGGGAATAAAGGCAATCAGAATACCAAGAACCAGGCAAAACACCATTGCGACGATGCCGTCCGAGGCAACGTACTCGCTATCGGCCAGCTTGCCCTTAACGGTGTTCTGATAGTCCTCGAGTTTGTCGCCCACGGGTGTGGTGTGCTGCTTGACGTAGCGCCGCAGCTCGTCAAACGTGCGCGAGCGATCACCGTTCTCGTCGGGCTTAGCGCCGGTAAAGAAGACCTTGAGCACCGTGCGGTCAATGCCCTTGGCCGACTTCCAACCCTCATCACTCACCGTCACGCGATACGTCTGCTCTTCTTTTTCACGCCCCAACAGACCCTTCTTGGCCTTGGTCACGGTCGCCTGCTCGAGCCTAATCACGCGGTCGTCAGTGAGCTTCATGAGCGTGGCGATATATGCCTGGTCGGGCACCTCGTTCCAGCTCATGAGGGCCGAAAGCACGGCAGGATGGTCTGCCGAGGGCACATCGCGGAAATATTCGTCCTGGAAAAGCGGCTTGGGCTTGCGGCGGCGCAGCTTGAGCACAACGATTGTGCCGGTAAAGGCCACCGCCGCGACAACACTTAGCACGGCAAGTGCATTGGCAATCATGCGCGCGCGGGCGCGACGGGCGTTAGCTTCCTCGGCCCACGCCTTCTCCTCGCTTAGGATCGTCGGCAAACGTTCCTCGCTCGAGGCGGCAAGCTGCGGTACCCAATCGCTGGGGAAGGCGATGCGCGCCTCGGCAAACTCACCCTCGTGCACGCACGGAATGGTATAGGTAACCATAGGCTCGTCCGTGTCGAGCGATACGTTGCCCGTAAGCGGACCGTGGCCCCACGCGCGGAAGTTGTCACCCTTGGTTGCCGGGGTCCCCGCGGCAGCGTTTGCGAAGTGGACTTCCATCTCAACATCGTCGGAATCCGCCGACCAGCCGTCGCCCACAAACTTCCAGTAGAGTTCGGCGGTATCGGACCAGTTCATGACCGCACCGGTCATGGTGTAGCTCACGTAATAAATCGCGCTGTCGCCGCTCTCGTGGGGGCTGAAAACCTTGATCTTTACGCCGCCGTCGGACTGCTCAACCGTATAGACACCGCTGTCGCCCTTGTTTGCATAATCGACTCTGTTAAACGCGGTGCCATCTTCCTCGACGCTCAGCACATTGACGCCCGCCGCGCCTCCCTGCTGGTTGGAACCCGTATTGATCTCCCAAAACACGCCGTTGATGTCGTCATCGAAATCAAACTGGCGTCTCTCGACAACGGTCAGCGAGCCATCGGCCTCGACCGTGGCGCCGATGTGGGTTTGGCTCATGGAGTAGCCGTCGGCGTGCGCGGCGGCAGGCAGCAGCAACAACGCAAGCGCGGCGAGCGCGCAGGCGGAAGCGAATCGCGCGAATAGGCGGCGCTGCCGACAGGTCTTGGCAACGGGGGCGTTCATAGGCACATCCTTTGTCTGTAAAACCAACAGCGCCATTGTCCCACGTTTGCGAACGCACATGACGAATATCTAGGCGACCGGAACGCCAAACGGGATGAAAGTCACGCCCGCCGCCAACAGCTAGTCATTGGGGACGTTCTTAAATGACTAGTCATTAGGGACACTCTTTGGCACGGCCTGCACCAACGATAGATACCACTTCACAGCTCCGTCACAGGTGTAGTGGCTTTGTGTTGCTGCGACACGCGCTGATTGAGCCGGCGGGCAAGGGGCATAAAGCAGTTGAGCGAATACGGTTGCCCCTTTCCCGTTCGCTCGAGGATCATGTCCCCCTTTTCCGCGGAAACCCCGGCAGTTGCGAAGAGCTGCCGGGGTTTCTGTCGTTTGAGGGGCTGAAGGGGCTAAGCTTGCGGGCGGTAATCGAGATGTTGAGTCGGTGCCCGTCGAGCACAACACGCGGCCTCGGCAACTTGCGAGCATCGACGACGCCTCCCCCACCTCACCCCGCGCTATACTCGTCCGCATGGATATCAAAGCACGCAACATAGCAACGCCCGCCGCGGACGCGCCAACGACGCCGGCCGCTTCCGCTCCCGCGCCCGTCGTGGGTCGCTTTGCCCCGTCGCCCTCGGGCCGTATGCACCTGGGCAACGTGTTCAGCTGCCTGTGTGCGTGGCTTTCGGCCCGCAGCCAGGGCGGCAGCATCGTGTTGCGCATCGAGGACCTGGACGATCGCTGCAAGCGCCCGGAACTTGCCGCTCAATTGATTGACGACCTGGCCTGGCTGGGACTCGAGTGGAACGAAGGCCCCTACTACCAGCACGATCGCCTCGACCTATACGAGAGCGCCTTGCGCCAGCTGCAAGACGCCGGCCTCACCTATCCCTGCTTTTGCACGCGTGCCGAGCTCCACGCCGCGAGCGCGCCGCATGCCAGCGATGGCACGCCCATCTACCGCGGCGCCTGCCGAAACCTTTCTGCCAAAGAAATCGCCCGCCGCAGCGCTCTGCGCGCCCCGGCCACGCGTCTGCGCGTGCCCACCGTAGATGACCTCGCAAACGACGTGATCGAATTCGTGGACCGCACGTACGGCGCCCAATGCGAGGCACTCGCTACCGAGTGCGGCGACTTTTTGGTACGCCGCAGCGACGGCGTGTTTGCCTATCAGCTAGCCGTGGTGGTCGACGACGCCGCCATGGGTGTTACCGAGGTCGTGCGCGGATGCGACCTGCTGGGCTCCACGCCCCGCCAAATCTACCTGCAGCATCTGCTGGGACTGCCCACGCCGCACTACGCGCACATTCCGCTGCTCATGTCGCCGGACGGCCGCCGTCTTTCCAAGCGCGATCGCGATCTGGACCTGGGCGAGCTCCGCGCCCGCTTTGGCACGCCCGAGGCGCTGCTGGGCTGGCTCGCCGGACAAACGGGCATCGCGCCGGACACCACACCGCGTACCGCCGAGCAGCTGGTCGAGCACTTTAGCTGGGATGTTATCCGCGCGCATCGGGAGAACATCACTGTAACGGTCGAGTAGCCAAACGCATCGCCGCTACGCAACATCCCAGGGCATAAGCTCGTCGCCCAGGCGAACGATGCAGTCGTAGAGCACGGTGTGGCGCTCGGCTGGGTTGGCGTCCCGATGAAAATGCCCGTAGTACCAGCGCTTGTAGCCCAAGCGGTCCTCCAGCTCATCGAAAAATGCCGTAAGCCGATCAACGGCGGGGCAATTCCAGCCGGGCGCCGGATAGAGCGTGGGCGAAAGCATGCGCGTAGAGCAGGTGTGGGTGACCACGTAGTCGACCTTCCAGCCCACGCTGTCGAGCTTTGTCCGCGCCTCCTCAAAGTTGCGCTCGTCCGGCAACTCCTGCGGCCACCAGCTGGAATACGGAATGCGGTATTCCTTGTCCACGCTCGTGGCGCCGCCCATGGTAAAGACCGTTGAGCCGTCGAGCTCAAAAACCTCGCCGCGCGTCAGGCGCCGTATGGGGGAGGTATCCGACAGGCGCTGCGTCAGCCCACCGTGCCACAACTCCATGGGACGCTCTGCCCAATGGTCGAAACGCTCGTGGTTGCCGTCGACGAACAGCACGGTATAGGGGCGCGACTCCAGCCAAGCGGTATCGTCACATTCCTCGGCAGAGAAATCCCAGGGAAAGCCAAAGTCGCCCGCGACAATCAGATAGTCGTCGCTCGTCAGGCTATCCCCAAGCTCCCAATCGCGCAGCTTTTGCATGTCAAGACCGCCGTGAATATCGCCCGTCACATAGACCGTCATCGGATTACCACTTCCTTCTTATAGGCTTCGAGATCGCGCTCGACCTGTTCATCGTCCGTGGCGTTGACCCACCACGGCCACTTAACGCAACACACCGGCTCGTCTACCTGCGCAAACCATAACTTGAGCTCATCCAAACTTACCGGGGCGTAGCTGTTAGCGTCCACGCCCACGTCATAGCGCAGCAGCCCCTGCCGAAGGTTGAACTTGTTATACGCGCCGCCACGGCTGTGGATATGCCCGTGCAAATGCCAGCTGCCGTGCGACATGCCCTGCCAGTCGGTCATGGGATAGTGGCTCAGTACGATTTTTTGGCGGTCGATCTTGAGCACGCAAATGGGCGGCTCGACGATAAAAGCATCCGCTACCGCAAGCTGCGTCCAGTCTTTGTCGTGGTTGCCGGGCAGCAGATGGACACGCTTGCAGACAATGCTTTTGCGCAGCTCGTAGGCATCTTGGACCGTCATCTTAAAGCTAAAGTCGCCCAAGATGTAGAGCTCGTCATCCACAGCTACCTTGCTATTAATGTTGGCGACCATGGCCTCGTTCATCTGCGCAACGGTCGACCAAGGCCTATCGCTAAGCCGTAGCATGTTCTCGTGCCCAAAGTGGGTGTCACTGGTAAACCAGATCACGGGGCCTCCTAACGCTCTTGCTCGGAATAGATGCTCGTGCCTCGCCAAATCCGTCGGGGCGCCGTGCTTCGATCGGCACGATATCTTGGTAGATAAGGCGATGCTTTTCATCACGCCATTCATCGTCATGGTAATGGCCGAAGAACCAGGTACGGTAGTCGATCCGCCCGTCGAGCTCGCCCAAAAAGGCCTGCAGCGAATCGTCGTAGAACTCGCGATTGCGCTCCATGCACAGCTCGTCTGCCAAATCGACCGGCGCTTCGTGAGTCACAACGTAGTCGACCTTCCAGCCCACGCGATCGAGCGAGGCGCGGCAATGGCTCATCTCGCTCTCACTCGGCATTTCCTCGGGCCACCAAGTCTTTCCCTCCCGACGCCACTGTTTGTCATGGCTCGCGGCGCCGCCCATGGCGAGCACCGTGCTCCCCGCAATGTCGAATACCTCGCCGCGCATCAGATGCAGCACGTGCGGGCGAGCCTCGTGAACGAGGCCCCCATTCCACCCTCGCATCGGCAGCCCCGCCAGCAGATGATGGTTCTCGTGATTGCCGTCGACAAAACACGTGGTCCAGGGCTTGGACTCAAACCAATCGAGCCAGTATTTGTCGGTGTTCGAGCCGCTCCATATAAAGCCAAAGTCGCCGGCAACGATCACCACGTCATCGCGCGCCAGCGTTCGGCCCAATGGCCAAGCGCGCGATGAGAAGCGACTCGCCCCATACTCGGCGATACCGTGAACGTCTCCGGTAACGAAAATGGACATCAAGCAACACCTCCGCGCTGTGCGACTCTGGACAAATCGATGGCAGAAATTGCAGGCCGGCCCCGGCATCTGCATCCCTTAGGGCTTACCCCTCGTTCTTCCATCCAAACGGGTCAAATACCCAAAAAATCAGATCGAGCACGCCGCCGGTCATCATGGCGCCGGCAAGGGCGATGATGACGTGCAGGGAACTGGCCCTTCGGAGCACGTCGAATGGCCCCAGAACAGCCAGCAGCGCGACCGCTGCGCCGGCTGCGCACAGCGCGAGGCACGGCCCCGCGTCCTTGACGCACTTCTTTGGGAGATGTTTGGTGTTGTCACTCATCGATATCGAACTCCTTAGAGGGTCGCTGTTCAAATGCATGCCGCCGCGACAGAGCATGGCGGCAGGGTAAGTGTCACATGTCGTGCGGACACATATTAGTTACCCTACAAATAAGTGTATTTGATAAAATGTAGGGTAACTACTCAGAAGGGAGGCGCCATGTCCGTCTTAGAAGATGTCCTAGAAGAGGAGTACGCACGCTCAATCCGTCTCTTAGGCCTCATGGAGCAGGAAATCGGCCTCCTTCCAAAAGGCAGTATCCGCATGCGAAATATAAAGGGCCGCGAATACTGCTACCTCAACTATCGAGTCGGCGACAAGGTCAAAAGTGACTATGTCCCTGCTGCAGAGGTTGATGAGCTGCGAACCAAAATCGAACGCCGAAGGGCTCTTGCGGCTGCCATCAGAGAACAGAAGCAATCTCAAAAGCAAATCATACGTGCGCTGGGAAGGGTGCCGAATGCCGACTGAGCAGCAACACGCTTTCTCAAAAGTACTTGACCTGGTCGAGGAAGCAGGATGCATAGACCACGTTGTCCTCATCGGGTCTTGGGCGGAATTTGCCTACAGAGAAGCCGATGTACTTCCAGGCTTTTGCCCAAATATCAAAACAATGGATGTCGACTTCCTCGTTCGAAACCTGCGACGCCCCAGCCCGGCGGCGCGCCTGACCGCCCTTGCAAAAGAACGAGGTTTCTTTGTCGAATCCGATCGCATGACGGGAACAACAAAGTTGCTAGATATCACCGGCCTTGAAGTTGAATTTCTCATCAGAAAAATGGGTGAGGGAAAAGAGCCTGCTCTCAAGACGAACATCGGGGTGACGGCCCAAGCGCTATGGCATATGGACGTCATTCTGAAAAACACCATCAACGTTCGCTGTTTGAGCCACGTTGTAACCGTTCCGATACCCGAGGCCTATGCGATTCACAAGATGATAATCAACAGCGAACGGGGCAAAAAGGCCGAGAAGGACGCCCATGCCGTGGAAAACATGCTTCCGCTGCTAGACGAAGAAAAGCTAAATAAGATATTCAGCTCGCTATCTAAAAAAGAGAAAGCAAGGGTCCGTACGTTTGCAGAAACCTATGGCGTTGCAACGCGTATCTTGGAAATCGTCTAAACCACTGGTGGGCAACAGGCTGGGCAGGGCGTCTTGCCTCGTTTGAGTGCGGTTGCTAATGGCACGCTTGTTTTAATTGCGTTTTGAGGAAGGCTTTTACATCCCGCAGAGCGGTGATAGATTTTGCCGTTCTTGGTGACGATTACCTTGATTTTTGAAGTATCCACGCTGTAGGGCTTGGCCGGCGTGGCCATCTTTTGACAGACTGGCTCCGGTTCTTGGAGCCTACTTCTCGAAAAACCAGGGTCGCGGAATCGATTGATATAGCTGTCGAAACATCCATCGAACAGCAGTCCCGTTGCCAAACCCGCCATGAACCCGCAGGCAATCGCGGCCTCTCCTCTAATTTGCATATGTCCCTCCTTAATTAACCTTGAAGATAAAAGCGGCGCGCGCCACAGAGCCCATGTCCCCACGGCGCGCGCCGAAAATGATCCGTTTTCCTCCATCCCTAACGGATCAGTTGGCGGCGCTTGTCGGAGAGGAAGACGCCGGCGGCCACCAGGACCGTGCCACCGATTACGAAGGTCTCACCCAGCAGGTCAGACGCATCGCCCGTGGCGGGCATCGCCGCCTGCTGCTTCACAACCTCGCTCTTTGCCACTGCATGTTTGGCCTGGTACGTCACCTGCGTCGCAGGTTGAGTCTGCTCGTCATTCCCGCGCTCGGCGGCTTCCTGGCGGGCAATCTCGGCGTTGAGCTCGGCAATAGCCTGGTCGAGCTCGCCCTTGGCGGCGGTATAGTTGGCAAGCGCCTCCAAGTAGGCAGGTGCCACAGCATCCGTCGCAGCAACGGCAGCGTCGAGCTCAATCTTGGCAGCTGCGGCGCGCTCGACGGCATCGTGGGCCGCAGCGATCTTAGCGTTGAGCGCCTCATCCGCATCGTTGACACGGCCGCTAGCGATGGCGTCGGCAAGGTTGATCCTGCGCAGGCGGGCAACCGCGGCGGCAGAAACATCGCGCTCAGCGGTCGCATCCGTTACGGCGTCGTCCGCCGCAGTCACGCCAGACTCGGCATCGGTCTTCGCCGAAGCCGCGGCCTCAACAGCAGCATCGGCAGCGGCCTTGTCCTCCGTCGCCTGAGCAAGCGCCGCGGCGGCATCATGTAGCTGAGCCGCACGAGCAGCAGCCGCAACGGATGCGGCCTGGGCCGCGGTCACGGCCGTGCCGGCACCGCTCGCAGCAGCCTGGGCGGCAACAAGCTCAGCCTGAGCAGCGGCGACGTCGGTAGCTGCCTGGCTTGCCGCACCCTGAGCGGCATTCACTGCAGCCTGCGCGTCAGCCTGAACGGCACGCGCCCCCTCGAGCGCTGCCGAAGCCGCATCAAGTGCACGCTGTGCAGCGGCAACGTCGGCCGAGTACGCAGCCAGCTCGTCCTGGGCGGCAGCAAGCGCGCTCTCCTTGTCGCCAACGCCGGCGCGAGCGGCATTCAGCGCACGCCGGGCAGCGGCAGCCTTGCCCTTGGCGACATCGAGTTCATCAGACTTGGCAGTCACGACACTCTGCGCCGCGGTAACCGCAGCGCTGGCAGCATCCACGTTGGCGTGGGCATCAGCCACGGCACGCGCAGCGGCCTCAGCCGCGGCCTGCTTCTCCCCCACGGTAGCCTGGGTATCCGAGACCTCAGCGGTAGCAGCGTCAACATCGGCGGCAGCAGCATCGACTTGGACCTGCCTTGCAGCGGCGGCCTGCGACGCGGCGCTCACCTTGCCGCCAGCCTGCGCAGCCGCACCCTGAGCGGCAGAAAGCTCCTGACGAGCCGCGTCCACACCCTGTCCAGGATTTGCCAGCGAGTCACACCACGCATTAAGCGCAGCCTCGTATTCGGCGACCGTCATCGGATTGGCAGCATTCGTGTACCATCCTCCAGACATAGAGAACGTCTGCGCCTGCGTAAGCCAACGGTTCATCGTCCCGCGCGTGCAAACCCCCATGCCCGTCACGGTGTAATCGGGATCGATCACATTCATGTAGTGGCCGACTGTATGCACGCCCCCGCCATGCGCAGCAACGTAGCGGTCCACTTCATCACCATGCTGACGATAAAAATCGAAAGCAGCCTTTCCCGTAAGGCCCGTCGCTCCCAGCGTAGCCGCAGCGCGGTCAAAGACGGCCTTCTCCTGATCGACCCACTGGATGAACGGATCGCTTCCGTAGTTCCACGCCACGTTTTCACCCACGTTGAACTGCTGAGCATGGGCAACCTTGGTGTCGGAGTAGTTCGCGTCGGCAATGGCGGTCGCCATCATGTTGTACGTCACCTTGAGCTCGCTCAAGCCGACGCTCTTGCGGTACTCGTTGCACGCCTTGAGCCACACAATCGCTTGCTTCATGTTGATCAGACTCGTCGCGTCAACCTCCTCGCCCACCTTGGTAAGGCTGGCATATTTGCAGTTGAGGATCAGGTCCGCCGCATCGTCGGCACCCACGCTCTTAAAGAACGCGATGGCGCCCTGGCGGTAGTTTTCCGCCGAGGCGTTCGCCGTAGCCTGGGCAGCGTCGAGCCTTGCCTGTGCCTGAACCACAGCCTGGTCGGCCTGCTGCTTTTGAGCTTTCGCCTGGTCGAGCGCCTTGTCGGCAGCGTCCTTCTCGTCCTTGGCAGCCAAGAGCTTGGTCTGAGCGTCGGCCAGCGCCGCGAGCGCATTGGCATGCTCGGCCTTAGCCTGGTCAACAGCAGCGTTGGCCGCGGTCGCAGCAGCCGTGGCAGCGTCCAATTTGGACTGCGCGTCAACCGCTGCCTGCTGCTGGACGGCGAGCGCCTGCTGAGCAGCCTGCACCTCACCCTCGGCAGTGGTCACTTCCTGCGAGGCGGCAGCGAGCTCGCTTTCGCGCTGCGCCTGGACCGACTTGGCGGCGCCCAGCGCGGCAGCGGCGGCGTCCACCTTGGCCTTGGCAGCCTCGTACTCCGGGCTCGCGGCACCCTGCTCGGCACGGTCGAGATCGGCCTTGGCGGCGTCATAGCTTGCCTGCGCAGCATTCACATCTTTATCGGCCGCGTCCTTTGCCCGCTGAGCCTCCGAGAGCTTGCCCTGCGCGTCCTGCTGTTTGGCCGCGGCGGCATTAACGCCAGCCTGGGCACCCGAAAGCCTAGCCTGAGCGTCAGCCGCCTGCTGCTTGGCCTGCGCCAGCTCGCTCGCAGCCTGATCGGCTGCAGCCTGGGCAGCGGCCACGGCCTCGGGCGTGGCATCGGATGCGGCAGCCTGGGCAGCCTCAAGCGCAGTCCGAGCATCGTCTGACGCCTTCTGGGCGGTGGCCAGAGCTTCGTCCTTGTCCGCCAGGTTCTTCTTAGCGGCACCAAGCGCAGCCTGAGCGTCCTCAAGCGTCTTCACATCCGCATCGGCCTTGTCCTGCGCAGCGCCCATCTGCTTTTCCAGCTCGGTCGAAGCGGCAGAAGTGGCAGCGTCGCTTGCGCCATGGGCCGCGTCATAGGCACCCTGCGCCTGCTGCTGGCTGGCAGCGGCGGCGTCGTAAGGAGCGGCGGCCGTATCCAAGTCGGCCTTAGCGGCAGCGGCCTTAGCGCGAGCCGCATCGACCACAGCCTGCAGGTTGGCGACCTTCTGCGCCGCCGACACCGTGCCCGCACCAGTACTAGCAGCGGCAGCACCCGTCAAAGGAGACAGCACCGCAGCCGGCTTCCCAGTAGCGTCGGCACCGTTCGCACCCTGTGCCACCGCGGTCAGCGGAGACAGCAGCGACCCGCCCGTCATGGCGATCGTCGCCGCGGCAACCGTCGCCATGCGCCCGGCGGCCTTTGCCTTACCCGCAGCGCCGCCATTGATGTTCTTATTCACGTTCTTGCTCATTGCCGATTCCTTCCCACGATGAGCTGATGTTTGATACACATAGTCGATCTAACGTGCCCCGCTAAAAAGAGGTGATAACGGGGTAATTAAATCGGAGGAGTTGGAGACAAGCCCACATCCATCAGCGGATGCCGAGCTCATACTCCCGCTCGCGCTCAATATCATTCAGGTACTCATAATCTTCGGAGCTAAGCTCTGAATCATCTTGAGCGAATATGTAGTTCTCAGCCTTAGAACAAATACTGTAACCGCAGATGGTATTGAGATCGATATGGTCGGTATTGTCGTTGTAAAGGGGGAAAATTCTGCTGGTCATGCTCAAGTACCTCTCAACATAAACTGAAAACTCGCTTGCTTGGTCTCTTTTTGAGACCCCATCTGATGTGCAATGGCTGCAGTATATGTTCTCGCCTTTTACAATGCAAGCATAATTTTAAAAAGTTCTAGGAGCGATAATTGCGCAAGACCATCACTTGCCGCCACCGCCATCCCCCACCGCGCCCTCACGCGCAGCGCACTCGTTGAGATACTTGACCGGAATCGGCCACACGGACGGAGCCTTATAGCGTGAAAGGCCTATGTTGGCCAGCTGAACCAACAACTCGGACAAATCATCGCCGCCGAGCATCTCAATCGAACGCACGTGAATCGCAGTCGCCATATCCTCCTGGGTGCCGTTGTTGACACCCACAAAATAACAAGTCCTGCCCGCGCGCTCGAACGTTCCAATGCCGTAATAAGGCGAGTTGTAGCTCTCGAAAATCTCTTTCTTACGCCCCGCCTTGCCTGCGAGCTGATGCTCGCCCACCAGAGCCATAAAGTTGTTGGAAAACGTCATCAGTCCCGTATCCCGCACGCGCGCAAGCATAGACCGCCCGTTCGCATGCACGTCAAAGACATAGGCGCCCTTATCGAGTTTGCCGTCCGCGGTCAGCAGATCGAGCTCCATCTCGTCCTCGGGACCATCCTCTGCCGAATGTGAGGCATAGCGCATCTCCCCATCCGCACCAATCGCCAACGTAGCGATACGCGAATCCAGCTCAATCTTGTCCTTTGCTTTATGCGGCACATCGACTAAGCCACACACCGTCACCGACTCAATATCCATAGCGTCAAGATCAAACGCCGCCACCCGCTCGTCGACAACATCCTGCTTTACCAGCAGTTCTTTGAGCATGGCGCCCAGGATCGCCTCTTGCGCATTGCGATCCTTTTGCTTTGTCGCCACCTTAAACAGTGGCTCGCACACATCCGGCGTCACGTGCTGTTCCACTACGCCAACATGTAAGGCATAGCCGTCGTCCTCAGCAACCTCATTGGGCACAACGACAAGGTTCAGCGCCCGCGAATCCACGGTCCTTCCGCCATACGATGCGCGAACGCCCCACGAGGAATCGTTAAGTCGATTGGCCAGCCGGCGCGCCACTTCGGCAAGCCCATTACGCGCAAACGACACCACGATTCGCTGCCCCGCCATGCGCTCCGCAACCACACGCGCGTACTCATCACCCTTGAGCACCTCGTAGAAACTCTTACGCGGGTATTCCATGAGCGTCACCCGGGCGAAGTCGCTGTAACGGCGCTCGAGAATCTGCAGCTCCCGATACAGAATGCCCTTCTTGGTATAGGCGACCTTGTCCGCCTGGGCCGAGAACGTCAGATCACGGCGCTTGGACGGCTTGTCGCCCTTGGCTCGGCGCAGGATGTATTCGTCTTTTTGTTCGTGGGCAAGCACCATCGTCGCCACGGGCGATAGCCCGCATCCTACTTGGCTCTTAATCTTTTCGAGCTCTTTCTCGTCACCTTGTGCCCTGCCAATAAGCACACGGCGCTTGGTAAACGTCCGAATCTTAAGATCAAAGGTGCAATCCTCATCGATAACGATTTCAACCGTTTCGATCTTGGCAGGTCCCCTTCCGTCGCTTTCGATAGCATCGCGACGGGCACTCTTGGCGCTAATGACATACAGGTGCCCGGTGTCATTGGGCACTTCGTCCTCAATCCCCTCAAACTGAGAGCAGGAGTTGAACAGCAAACGGAGCGCAACGTAATCGTCCAACTCGTTCCAATGAGTTTTAATCGGAACCACCTGCTCCTGATAAAGCGAGGCGTTAAGGTCGCCCGTCTGCACACCCGCTTTGACCATCAGAAAGACGCGGTTGTCTGTAAGCTGCGTGAGCGCGACGACCTTGCCCGTCTGGCACACATCGGCCATAAAGTCTGCCACGGCATGCTTACCAGCATCGCCTACGTTGCACCAAAAGACCGAGTAGCGCTCCTCGGCAGCCGCCGCATCGAGCTGCAAATCGAACTCGGATACGGCGATGTCGCCCATGCCACACGACTGGTTAGGCTTCGATTGCACGGCCGACTGCCTCCATCATCTCCAGGTTGATTGCCCCATCAGCTGCCATATACGGGAAGGAGAACACCATCCCCTCGTCATCGATTGTCTTTTGGCGGAGCTCCAGCGCCGCTTCATCGGCCAACACATTGACGATCAACAGGCGTTTCGCCCCAACTTTTTGAGCCTTGGCCTTAAAGCGCTCGGCATCCGTAGCCTCGCCGCCGTTGCGCCTGTAGGCCTCATAGGCGCCGATACGGTAGTGCTTAAAGTCGATCCACACCCCGGTCTTGTTGCCGGCGGCATCAAGCACCTCAAAATCGCCGCCCGTCTCGGCATGGGCCGCATCACCACGAGCAAGCGAATAACGCCCGTCGTAATACGCCTCAAAGATGGCCCTGCCGGCAGACTCGCCCAGCTCTCCCAGGTATACCGCTTGGAACATATAGGGCGTCATGTGCACCGTCGCCGCCGGTTGCAACGTCGTGGGCACCCCGTCGCGCGACCAGCGCTCGCGCACCTCGCGAATCGAGAGCAGCTCGGGCACGCGGGCAGCTGCCTGGCTTACCTGGTGAACCTTTGCGCCCTTAAAGCCCTCGTTATAGCGACGGCGCTCCTCCAGACGGGCGGCAATCTGCTCGACAGGCTCACCGTCATAGCTAGGAAACTCGAAAAGCGGTACCTTGCACGCCCCGCCTTCTGTATACGCATAGCCACTCACGGCGTACGGCATGCGCAACGCGGTGCTTCGACGCGCCGGATAGCTCGCGAGATCCTCCCACGGCAGGCAAAAATGATGCAGATAGAAGTCGCGCTCATCGTCAAAGGCAGCGAGATCTTCCTCGCGCGCGTCGAGCGAAGTGACCTTCCACGCAAGCCTCTCGTGCTTCTCTTTGGCCAGGTTGTTCCTAAAGGCAGCAAGGTTCTGCTGTTTGCTAGCAGCGTGCTGTTTCTTGTCCGCCATGTGATTGTTGACGGCCGCACAGGCGCCAACCACCTGCTCCAGCTCGTAACCCATCGGCAAATCGTGCAAGAACGAAAAGTCACAGTCGCCGGCGATTTCGCGATCGAGCATCACCTGCACGTGCGGCATCTTTACGCTCGTGCGCATCAAGCGGCCTACCGCCTGTGCCACAATACGCGCACCTTCGACCTGGTAAGAGAGGGTATCGCGCACCGGCAGTTTTCCGCCAACGCCCGCCAGTACCGTGCGCACGCGATGGCGCTTCTGGATAAACGGAATCTCTCCGCGCGTCACAAGCTCTTCCTGCTCGACCACGCCAAGCAGCGCCTGCTGGTCAAACTTCTTTGAGCTAATATCGACTCCCCAGGTCAAACGACTCGTAGGCGATTCCACGTACAAAAAGTCGAGGTCCATCTTGAGATGTCGCTCAGCGTTATCGAAGCCGCAATCCACCTGACGCACCGTGTCACGCAGGCTCTCCGGCGCCTCATATTTGAGGTTTTTGGAAAAGCCGCCGGCAGCAAGATTGATAAACATCAGGGTCGGCTCGCCGTTCTTCAGTCGACTCTGGGCGCCATGCCAGCCCTCCTCCCAGCCAGAGGCGTTAAAGCACGGCACCATATCCTTGGCCTCCTCGAGCGACTTCTCGTACGAAGCCTCGGGGTGTTTAACGTTCCTAATCACCAGTTCGGCAACGATTTCTCGGGCAAGGTCCAGAGCCAAGCTATTAAAGTCGCCATGGTTTCCCATGTGACGCGTCGTAAAGATGGCTCCTGCCTGCTGCTCGCCGTGCGCCACACCACGCGCCCACGCGCTCACGGCAACGAGTGTCTTGCTCAGGCGCTTTAGTTCAAACTCGCTGTTCTCGGCATCGCTCAAGCTCACCCTGTCGACAATCTTTCGGCGCAGGCACACCGCAAGCCCTTCGCCCACGCCGATCTGGCCAAAGAATTCCATTGCCCGCTCGTACACCTCATCGGGCGGCACGATGCCACCGCCATAGGCGCCGCCGTCCAAGGCCGCCATGCCAGCAAGCTTCTTGGACTCATCAACCCAAACAACGTCGACGTCGTACACCGTTGCCGCCTGCTTGTTAAACAGCTTGGTCTGTCGCACGATCTCCTTGTTGAGCTCGTCAATCCAAGCATCTTTACGAACCACGCCGTGCACTTCGTCTAGGTAATCCAGGTCAAAGTTCTTAATGGTTGGCGCATTCCAGGTGGCACTCATGCACACGCAGGGAGCCTTGGCGGCAATAGATGCCAGATATGCCTCAGGCATGCGCTCAATACCGTGATTGGTCAGGTACGTGGTAAACATATGATCGATGGTAGTTTCCATCACTAGGTAGTAAACGCCACGTGCATACATCGAATCATCGACGGCATCGATCTCGTCGTTCTTGCGATCTTTAAAGAACAGCGCCAGCATCAACGTATTCCAGAAGTATTTCTCGTTGGTCTGGTCATTCCTAATGCCCAGGGCATCGATGATGTTCTTGCGCGAAAGATCGTCCTTGTACGAAATGCTGCCGTAGTACAGCTTGTCCATAAGCGTGGCGCAGCGGGCAAGATGGCCCACCACCATCCTGACGAGGCCACGCGCACGTCGCACCGCCTTGTTGACGGTCTGCTGCCCGTCTGTTCCATGAGACGTAATCATGTTGCGGTTGCGGCGAGCATCGAGCTCATAGCGCAGAGGCTTCGACAGGCCATCACCCACCGAGATATCGTCGCTACCAAACAGACGCCGACCAGCGAGCTGTTCTTCTTTCGCCTCGTCAGACAGGGCAAAAGGCTGCTGCAGCTCCATATCTTGGATGCACGCAGCGATCATCTTTTGAATACGTCGGGCGTTCTTGGCAATCTCTTCGGCAGCTTCGTCCACGCTCGTTCGCGAAACCCTACCCGTTGCCGCGTTTGACCCCTCGTGCTCGCCCGCGGTCGAGGCATGTGTATAGACCGCCATCCACTGGTCTCGATTTCCCAGCAGCAGAGGATCCACCACGCCACCGTTAAAATGACGGTCAAGGATGCGCAGCATCTCATCGGGCTGGAATTTCATATGGTCCGCCGCCAGCATCGACAGCATATCGGCCTTCGCATGGTCAATCTCGTCAAAGATAAACAGGCACTTGTCGGCAACCGTTGCGTTAAAGAACACCACACCCGCGCCCGTCACCGTGTCGATCCTGTTGACGAGCTTTTGCGGCGTGCACGCAATCACATGTGGCGTGCGCTCATCGTTGAGCAATGCGGAGGGCCAAATCCGGGGGATCTCCTCAAAGCCACGCGTGATGCTCTGGCGCCCACGGCTCACCGCTCGGCGCAAGCTCGCGTCTGCCAACGCCAGCTTGTCCCACAGCCCAGGAGTCAGGCGATCGATGACACTTCCCAGACGATCCCTCTTGTCCAAAATGCCCAAAAGATCATCGGCGATCTCCATCGCGCTGTTCCACGCGTGCGTAATGTCGCGATGAACAGCCTCGTCCTTCGCCCCAAAGGGGCAGGAAATATCGCGCGGCCTTATGCTGCCCTTGTCAAACGCGATATCGATCCAGTTTTTGATGTTCTCCCCCGCGCACGGTAGATCGAACACCATACGTGCCGCATCATCGCAATCCATGCCCTGATCAACCAGCAGTTGGCGCACGTTTGCAACATAGTTGTCGCGGTTGTCCTTGCCCGGCACCACAAACACCAAGGTACGGCGGCCGGGGCATTTGTTAAAACACCCCGACTCGTCCCAGCCGCCGGCAATCAGATCCGCCGTGACCTGCTCGGCCGTATAGTTTTTACCCGAGCCGGTCGTGGCACCCAAAAAGTACAGGCCGTTGTTGTTCTGATCCTTGGGGACAAACAGCGCGCGCTCAAAAAACTCGCGCATCGCCTTTTGGCGTGCGAGATAGGGAGCGAACTCCTTGTCGTCCGCAGACGACGGATTCGATTGACAGTTCAGTTCCCACGTAGCCATGGTCAAACCTCCGATTTAGTTGTTGCATGTGTTGAATACCATCCCATGCGGACAAAAACTCACGCAGGGCGGTTGAGGGAGCGGCATCCATGCCGCTTGAGAAAAGAAAGAAAGGAAAGAGAAGCAGTCCGCGACTACTCGCACGAAGCGAGTAGCTTCTTAAGATCGCACTCCAATGCCTCATGCTCTTCAACGTCGATCACTGCAAGGGCGACACGCATCAGGGATACATCGGCGGCAAGCTCCTTAACTTGGTCGGGACGCTTGCTAAAGTGGTCGTAAACCCGCAGAGCCTCCCCAGCCGCCACGTACTGCCACTTTTCCAGCGAATGCTCTGCAGTCCTGCTCACGGCATCGACCCACTCGCCAAGACCCTGAAAACCGTTGCCCGTAGTCGTGCCGCCCATAACCACATCGAGCGGGCTCAGCAAGCAATCGGGCGAGTTTTTGTACACCAATTTGGTGAGCGTAAGAACCTGAGCAAGGTTGCGATACTGTTCCTTGTCGGCATAGAGCACATCGTTGTAACAGGCACATGCCTTAAGCAGCTCGTGGGCAGCAACGCGCTCCGGCCCCTCAAACGGAACACCACGCAACAGCACCCTAGTAAGGTCGAGTGCCTTGCCGCCCTGCACGATCTTGTCGAGTGCCGGGCCGTCCACCAAATTCGCCAGCCAAGCAAACTCAGGCTGATACGGCTTATTCTCATCCTCGTCCTCATGCTCCATCCAGTCGCTCACCAGCGCCAGGGCTTCAATGTCCCTCTCACTCAGCAAGGGCGAGTTCTCCCCCATCTCCTCCAGCAAAAAATGCCGCAGCTCATGGGAGCGCTCGTACGTAACCGCGAGTTCCCCGTCACGCACAACCAAGGTCGCACGGGCAATATAGGCATCTTCCAGCATGTCCCTCCAGGCGTGCATCATAAGGGGACGCAGCTGACGGAGCATGCCGCGCGCGCCGGCACCTTCCTTAACTGCGCGCTCCGCCGCAAGGCGAACAGCATCTGCCGTCAGCTCCATCTTGGCGCCATTCCCCATCATGTTGTTGTACTTGGGCAGGTACTGCTCATACGCAATCTGGACCAGATTGTCCACGCTCAGGGCGTTAAAGTTAATCACCGAACCAATGCGCCCGCACAGCTCGGACATAATGCCCCAGGTCTCAACATCCTCGATGGTCGCACTGTCTCGCAGCTCGTTTGCCGACTTTGCGGCGGTGCGCACGGCAGCGTACGAAGACCCAAAACCGACCGTGGCGCCAGCCTTGTCTGCCAGACGCTTGCGCACCAGAGCATCCAAGCCCATAAAGGCGCCGCCCAAAATGCAGACAACCTGATCGAGATTGAGCGATTTCATCGCCGCACCCTTCTGGTTCTCGCATTCAAACGGCATCTCCCCGCCTTCCAAGAGCTTAAGGAACGACTGCGACGGACTAAAGCTCGATGCAACATCGCCCCCATCGGGCTCGACACGAACCGCCTTGTCAAACTCGTCAAAGAGCACCAAACAGATATCGCCGGGATTGGCAGCCTGATAGTCCGCAACCTGCGACAGGCAGTTGCTCATGCTGGCACCGCGCCAGCCCTCGCCCGTCATGGTGGAGACATCGAATACGAACAGCTTGAGCCCCGCAGCGTCCGCCACGGCCTTGATGGTGTGGGTCTTTCCCGTTCCGGTGGAGCCCATCATCAAAATGGCGGCAGGCGAAAGGACCTCGCGCGGATCGACGCCGCGCGCTAACATCACGCAGCGGTTGACCTCAAAGCTCAGCGACGTCACAAAGGCCTCCAAGCTTCCCTCGTGGCCAATAACGCTATGGCGTGTCTGCTCCACCAGACGCGAGGGCGCAATTCGATTAAGCAGGTCCTGGTAGCGATCGATGTTTCGATACTGTTTCTGCGTCATGGGGGCTTTCCTTTCTATACTTGGCTTTCTTACCTATGACGTGGCCTGAGGCCTTACACCCCTACAGCGTCAGCGAGGTCGCCGACTCCAGATAGATCACGTTGCCCGGCTGGGTAAAGACCGGAATGTGGTAGAGCAGCTGCAAAATACCCTGTTTGAGCAGCGGGAACAGCGTGGGATGCAGGACTTCGTACATCAGGGCACCGGCAACAAGAGCGGCGAGCATGGCGAGCAGCAGAAGCTTTTGAGCGTTAGAGAATACCAACATGGTCGTTCCTTTCTTTGCGCGATATTTAGATTGCGTTGTGGACTAGCGACTCATGGCGATGGCAATGCCAATAGCCGCGATAACCACGGGGATCACAAGCGATGCAAACAGAATCCCGGCAAAAAGACCTACCACCAGCGCGCACACGATGATGACCAGCGCGGTGGGCACAAGCGCGAGCAGAGGAGTAATCACGCAGGCGGATGCAAAGCGAAGCCCGTGAAACTTGTGCTCACCGGGAAATAAAGCCTTGAGAACTCCTTCGACAATCCGCCATTCGACAATCGTTCCGATGGTTAAGACAACAGCCCAAAGCAGGTAATCATTGGCGCGGGAATCCGAAGCCATCTTTCCAGTAACGCCGGCCCACCAATCAAATGCGGCGGCATAGCCCAGCAAACAGACGATCGCGCAGACGGCGGATGCGAATGCGCCCGCACCCTCAATTGCACCGAGCAGCTCGCACATGTCGGATTCACGCTCTCCCGTTAACAGCACGATCCATTTACGGGCAAGCGCCGCAACGACCGCCACGCCCAGCACAACCCAGTACGCCCTAAACGTCACCAAACGCCATGAATGGAGCGGAATCACCGTGTTGCCCTCGCCGACCTCGAACATAAAGCCGCCGAGCCACGTCGTCAGCAAGCACATCATGTCGACGGCGACCACATAGAGCACAACCGCAAAGATGGTTTGCAAAACCATGCCAAAAATATTCACCGCGGTTGGCTTCTTAGGAGCATTCGGCTCGATCATGTACGTGTTGCATCTATTCATTAGCTGTCCTTTCGTTACTGAAATAACTGGCTGGTTTATACACTGTTGCTTGATACAACTAGGAGATATGCAAATCTCTTAGTGTTAGTATCTAGCGAGATATTACCCAATGCGTACGGCCTCATACGCACATTCGATTTTTTTCTTTTTCATTTGAGTACCCCGTCTGAAAAACGCCGCAACTGCTCTTCTTGTAGACTGAAGGCAATTGAGCCGCGACGGGCCAGTCAGCGAACCGCGCAATATAGGGAATATGCAGGAGGTGCGCATGCTCAAAACTAAAGCAGAATTTGCAACTCTTCGCTTAAACGAAGATCTCAAGCCATATATGAGCCGATATCTATCGGATCTTGTGTCTCATATGGTCGAGAAATATCAGCCTTCGTCGGGAACGAAAAGGCTCATTGAACTGTGCTGTCGCGATTTTGAGTTTTCGAGCGAGCACGTCGATGGCCCCTCGTGGTCTGTTTTGGGGATTGACCTCAAGCGACCTTCGGCCGCCTCGTTTGAGTTTGAGGACCGCGTTTACAACGAAGCAACCGACGAATGGGATTATGTGCCCGCTTGCGTTTGCAAAAACCGAGTCAAAGTCCCGACGTCGACGTTTACTGCCATCGAGGAGAATATCTTTTTATACGACTACGAGCAGGACGCAGCCTCTCACACGTACGAATCAGCACTCATTTACTGCAGGCCCCCCGAGCTACGACCGCTATCCCAATTCCCGGCATCTATCGATGCGGCAAATGCGCGAGTCCTGGATTTCCTCAGAACGCGCTCGAAGCAGCTGCAACGCAGCGCAGGCATCCCCGATCTGCTTTCGGTCACTGAGTGGTACTACATCTTTCTTGCGGCATCCATTGCCTGCTCTCAGTCCCATGCCACGGCCGTCATTCAGATTTCGGACCGTCTGTTCAATCTGGCGCGAGCCGTAGATGGACGTCGCCTTCTTTGTGACCTCGGCCTGCTAAAGGGCATTGCGCTTCTTCCCAACACCATTGCCAAAAAGGCCGAGGGTCGCGCGCTGCTCTTTATTGGCGACGGCGAGCCCAATGATCCGTATTTCCTTTTTGACGGCAGGAGCTTTGACGACAAGCAAATGACCGATGAGATTCTGCACCAGCTCCTTGATTCCGTCGACCGAGCCTACAGCGATCAAAAGAATCCAGCCTATTGGCATCGGCTCGAGGATCAGGGCAACGGCATCTATCCCCTATTACCCAATACAAAGAGCGGATCGTTCGACGAGAGAATGTTCATCCCCCTTGGGTCGCTAGCGCCAATCTACCGCGGCACCGCCCGCAGCGTTGTAACCAAACTGCCCGAATCAGATCTGACAGACAGTTACCAACAGCACGACTGCTACTACCTGTCGCTAAAGCATCTTCATGATGGCGCAATCATTGCCGCAGAAGATGTACTTGAGCGTGTCCCCGATACAGATATCTACGATGTAAGCCGTGTAGACTACGAAGATTTTCGGAAGGCCAAACCGATCGACGCCAGCGAGGCGAGCCTTCTCATATCGCGCGTCGGGCCTCCATTCAAGCTTGCCCTCATCACGCCAGGCCACTTTTCTGTCGGTTCTGAGCGCCCCGTGGAGCGCGGTCTCTTGTTTGAGAGCATTGTCCCCTGCGACGCCATGTTCTGCGCTACCTTTGAGGACGAGCTGCTTGCCCAGTTTGTCCTGGCATACCTGTCATCCGATGAGGGGCAGAAGAAACTGGCGGACACCTCGCACGGAGACGCGCTTGTGCAGCTTGCCCCAATGGACCTGCGAAGCATGACCGTGCCTGTTCCTGGGCGAGCGGAGCAGGAGCGCTACGCGCAAGAGTACGAAGCAAAGCAGCGCGCCTACGAGAACGCCCTTAAACAGGCGGAGCATTACGCCGCGAGCAAGGGAACGATGTAGCGACCGAGATTGGCAGACTGTCCGGACTTTTCCGACGGTCTGTCAATCAGGCGTGCCATTCAGCGCGGCGGCTAGAAATTGTCATCGGACTTTGCGCTGGCTTTGCCCGCCCCTTCGCCTGCGATCAGGTCCCTAGCCGTTATATGCGCACTGTACGTGGCATCCTCAATCTTTTCCATAACATCAGGGTCGCAAGTTCCCCAAATATCTTTAAGGACTCGAGCCAATCCCCAAGCAGCGCTGAGCAGGACGTCAACATCCTTTAGATCTAAGTGGCTGACCGTAAAGGGACAGTACTCGCGCTCCAGCAGATAGGTGTCAACGGCCTCAATTGCCTCAGCCGCGTACTGCTCAAGATCGGGATGGGGATGGAAGGCGCACAGTGCCTTGAGCGGATCGGTCGGCTCAATCCAATACAGCGTTGTCGCATCCTCGCATTTCTCGAGCGGATAACGCTCAACCGCCTTCTCCCAACTTTCATACCAAGGATCGGCATCGCCGTCCGTAAGCGACTTGCAAAGATCAATCGCCGCAGAAACAGTCGCGCACGAGTATCTATATTCGGCGCCTTTCCTAAACCCATCATTGAGTTCGGTGTCGCCAAAAAGGGTCGCCTCCATGACCAGGAACGGACCATCCTCATCCGTAATGCTCATGGGATAGTTGTTGCGCTCATAGTCCGGATACATTTTGTCTCCAATCATTCGTATAGGTTTATTAGCTTATGCTGCCGTGCGGACACATTAACAAGCAATATCGAAACCGCGCTCACGCGGAGAGTTGACGCCCTCGCGCCAATCTGCAAGTTTTTCTCATCGCATGAAAAGAACTTGCGAGTCTTGCAAGTTTCTCTCACGCCGCGATAAGAACTCGCATGGTCGCCCCGCTACCCGCGCCACGAGGCAGCAAGGATAATGGGAATCCCGGCAAGGCACACAACCAAGGCCACGGCTGCGAACGCAAGCGCGATGGCCACGCTCACGGCGACATAGGCCACGACAATGAAGGCCAGCGCCAGCAGGCAGGCAAGCAGCTCGGCCACATAGCACAACACCAGGTTCGGGCTCGCGCGCTTTAGCAGGACGTCGGCGAGTCGGACCAGCTCGACGGCAAAGCCGCTGCCGAAATTACGGCCGGGGCCCTTGGCAAGGAACCACTTGAACAGGCACATCAGGGCGCAGCCCAGCATAATCACGATAGAAACGTTCCACACATTGTGCCCCGACTCAACAAGGCTCTGGTCACCCATCGCACTGCCGTTGATGAGCCAACTCGTTCCATAGCCCATGAACAGCATCGCCAGCAGCAGGCAGGCGCTCACCGCGGCGAGAGAGCGCGACACGCGCCTGCTGAACACCGGGGCCTCGCAGCTGAGCCCAAGGCCCTCGCGAACGCGCCAGACGGCATGGTAGGCAGGGTACGCCGCGACGAGCGCGGCCACGAGCAGCAACGCCCAATCGGACCCGGGCGCCGCCGACGCGCACTCCGCGATCTCAGAAACGGAGCAGTTGGTATGGAACGAATCGTTCAAGAACAGCGCGACCTCGCCCTTCCAGACGCAAAACGGAGCGGCGACAGAGGCGATGCCGACAACGGCGATAAGCAGCGCGCCCTGCACAAGCTTGACGACCTCGCCTTTGGTGGTGCGGGGCGCGGTCTCAACGGCGCTGGACGGAATTTGGAGAGAGGCGTTCATGATTATCCTTTCAACAGAAATTAGAACCGGAATCGACGGCGCCTAGGACGCAGTCCCTAGTCGACCCCAATTAGAGATTGTTTGCCCACAGTGATACCAAGCCGCGCGGACACATTAACAAGCAATATCAAAACCGCGCTCACGCGGAGAGTTGTCGTCCTGGATCCATTCGAGCCCATCGTACTCATCAATCCCCGCATCGGGAACTGCCGACCATCTGAACTCGAAACCAAGCTGGTCAAGCTCGTCAACTCGCTCACGGATCACTCCGTAGGCATCCAACGCATTCTCGAAATCGTCCGAAGACGCGTAGCCGCGCTCGCACTGCTTGCGCATCCGGTGCAAACGACCCATGGCGGCAGCGATAATCTCGCGAAGAACGGCAACCTCGCGCTCGCATACATCGATGTTTCCTTCGTTGAGCTTGATGCACTCGGACATAACGGCCTCCCTGGTTTTAAGCCTTTTCGCTTGACTCCATTGAACAGCCGCAAACAGCCGCGTATTATGACTTTTATCGCGTTTTAAATTTTGGCTGTTTGGAGCGTCAATGCTTGAGTCCGAAAAAGAGCCATTTAGCTGGGGTTTTGAGGCTGGCTTTCTTCGCTCCCCCGTCAATCCCCGTATGCTTCTTCTTAACAGGACGCCAGAGATTGATTGTGCCGGTGATGAAAACGCAACCGGCAATGCAAGCGCATGGAATCTCGTCTCCATAGCCAACGACCTATTGCGCGTCGACTTAAGCTCGCTTTTCAACGAAATCGGAGACCACTTTCGTGAGCGAGCAAACCAGCGCTTTTATATCGATTTACAAAACGCCATTCTCCAGTCCTCTACTGCTCCTCACCATGTGCAACAAGCTTCGATGGACTGGGCAGCCGAGTCAGGCCATGACGACCAGCTCGATCCAGACGACCCCGACCAAGAATCCGCACAAGCAGAATTGAACGAAGCCGAAATCGAAGTCAACCTTCAAAAACAAAAGGAAAGCGATCTCGATTTCTTTGCTCCGATAATCGACAAGGTCATTACGCGCCATGCGCACGGAGAGATTTCCGGCATGGCCAGATATCTCCTCGAAAGTGTCTGCAAGCAGTGCGTCATGAACATCACTGCGATTCCCGACTATCGCTATTACGGCTGCTGGATGGACAACAACGCTATTGAGTGCAACGAAATCAACCGCTTATACCGCGCGGTGATTACAACATCGGGCCAACTCAACAAGCAAGAAATAGCGTCCCTCTTTAGCTCCTATCTCAAACTCGAGTCGAACGACATGAGCATTAACGCTACCAACGGCAAGACCGATCTAACAGCACCGGTGCCGTATGACCATGACAATCCAAGAGACAACTTTCCAAAGGTCAAATCACAGATAGAAACAGCTTGTGTTTGTACCAATACCGAGCTCTTTCGAGCGCTTCTCATTGTTTTTTATCAGGAATGTCTGGAGCTTGCCCCGCTGCTTAAAAACACCGAGGCACCTAACCTGCTCGCGCAAAACGAAGAGTTTTTCCCAGCCGCCATCAAAACAAGCGACCCGAGACAATTTCGATTATTCGATGAGCAGCTGCCGGCAATCATCCGCTTTGGCGAAGCTTTTGCATGCGCAGCCAAAAAGCACTTGCCCGGAAACGAAACGGCCCAAAAGCTCGTAGAACATTTGAACGATATAAAGCGGATGAATAGCGCCCCCTTTATGCAGGCGTTTCGTAAAAATTATCTAAAAGCTATGCGCGAGAACCAGATCTTCGCAAATGGAGACTTCCATACGCATGCAGAGCTTAACGACCAGGAGAACCTCAATAGGCTCGTTGGGCTTCAAGCAGTTATTTCAAAGGCAGGAGAGCTCTATTTCACCGAAAAGGAATGGTCCTTCGCAAGCCTTTATGCCCGCATCCTCCACGAGCTGCTGCTGTGCGGCATTATGCCGATAACATGCCAAACCTGCGGTTCGCTCTTTTTTCCGACCGGTCCTAACAGCAAGTACTGCGAGAGATATAACGAGGCAACCAAACTCTATTGCAACCCGCGCTTTAACGCCAAGAAGCATCTTGGTCGCAAATCACCCCGCGATGTCGCGCTCAATATACGGAGAAAAGCTGATACGGCATATAGCAAAGGCTTAACAGATTGTGCCCACTATTTTAATCACCTTAGCAATTTTGTTCTCGATGGTCTTGGCCCAGCATACCAAGCGAGTAGCCTTATTTCCGATGAGCTCTACATGTCATGGCTGTCTATCGTCAACCAGCCCAATTGCAGGGCAAAAATCAAGCGACCAGATAGGAACGATTTTCCATACTCCGTACTGTGGTACGGATTCATCCTCAATGGCAAACAGTATATAAAAGTCGAGTTTCCCGAAGCCGAGTACCCGGCGCTATTTGAACGCTTGAGCCAGCTCGCCGAAAGTCCGCAATCAAAGTGCACGCTGAATTATATGGGGCCCGGTGAGCACCCATGCGGCTCGTGGTATATCAGGCTATACGAGTTGCTGGAGAACATTGCGCAGATAAATAGTACCGATCAGACCGCAAAGCCCATTCCATTGCTTGGAATAGACAGGGAAGAATGCGTCTGGACCGACCCGACCGCCCAAGCCGCAGGAAACACGCCCGATGCATGCGTCTACAGCACCGGCACGATCGATAACCTGGGTTTTACCGTGTATACAAAGGGATACGACCCGGAAAAGCTGGACTGGGCTTGATCCCGTGGCCTCCAGCAGAGCCGAAGGCCACGGAGCGTCATTGGGTTGCTACCCGCTTATCGCACTCTTTCCCTGCCCACTGCCAGCATATATGGCAATCTGTATATAGTCTGCGTCCGTTACCCAGTCTGGTTTAGGATCGAAAGAACCAACCCCCCCCCTAGCCACAGTTGCCAGTTACCCGACTTGGCTTTCCCGCTAGCAAGTACCCTCAAATGCAAGTAGTCGGCAAGTATTCAATATCTCTCCGCGAAGATACGCCTCGAACACGACCTCCGCCGGCAGCATTAACATGTTAATGAAATTGTCGAGCGGCTTATCTTCCTCCGCAATCACGCCGGGAAACGACACCCTCGCCATCAGCTCGGGCCTATCAACGGTCCCCGGCACTAGAAATGCGTTCACCACCCGGTCGAACCCGCAAGCCTCGATAAACTCCCGGTATGCACTCTGATACAGGAACTGCTTGGCCACCGACTCCAGCCCCGGCTGGTGCTCCATCTTGCCATTTGCACTCGGCACGTAGTACTTCGCGTCACAGATACAGAACAGCCGCTCGCCATCGGGTCCATTTGCAATGGCAATGGCATCAGGGATGAGCGTATCGGTACCTTCGGGCTCAGCAAACCCATCGCCGCGCCAGCGCTCCCACAGGGGCCGTGGAATTATCTCGATCAACTTCTTCCGACTATCAGCCGCCCACTTACCCTCAAGCGTAAGTCCGAGCGCGCCCAGCCGCTTACCAAGCGCATCGCCGAGAGCCGTTTTGCAGGCCTCTTCCCACAGGTGGTAAAAGCTCGTTGTCCCCAGTGCCTGGACCTCATCACTGCGCACCTCGCTCTCACGCAGCAGTAGGTAGCGCTCAAGCAAATCGAGCGTTAAGAGCTTCCAGTCCAAGAACTGGGCCGCACGCTCGCGCTCCAGACGCCAACCTAGCATCTCAACATCGCCGAAAGTCTCGATGTCCTCGTCCGAAAGACACACCTCATCGAGCGAAAGCAGTTTGTCGATACCCACTTCCCCGAACTTACGCGAGCACTCGGTCAGCACAGCGCGATGCAGCCGCGTGATGAAGTCAGAGTCATCGCGATACGTCTTGCGCGTCTCGTACTCCATGTATATCGGTCGACCGTTCGAGAGAACGGGCAAGTGTCCGTCAATTGTACGGTTCCAGTCAATACTCCCGTTACCGTTGAGTTCGCGATCTTCCACGTAGTTCGAGTACTCACCGTACTCGCCGTACAGCTCCAACAGCGCCAGCATTACGGACAACTTGTCGCTAGTGCCCTCATCGGTGTCTTCCAAACTCGCCAGCACCGCGATGCCCGCATCACGCTTGAGAACTCGCATTATCAACCTGAGCTCATCAATAACAGGTATCCGGTCGTGGAAGTACTTGGGGTAGACAATAATCACCGCGCCTTCGGTCATCACCAGACCCACGAAGCGAAACTGATAGACTTCAGAGGGAGCGGCGTTCTCCACATCGGCTTCCTCGGGATCGGCTTTCTTTCCCGTCCGGTACCGCACAATACCGCGCGCCATCATGTCGCCAACGAGGGTCTTTGCCCTCGCAACCGTACATCCCAGCACGTCAGCAAGCCAAGTAAGAGAAAAGGGCCTTAGCTCGCGGACCATCACCGGTTTCATTGCCTATTCCTCGGTCTCTTCTTCAGATTCGGCAGCAACACCCTCCGACGGCTCGCCAGCGACAACATCGGCGAGCTCGATGCCCTTGAAAATGGCGACTCCATCGCGGTCGAACTGCTTACACAGCTCGAAATAGGTCGCCGTCTCATCGCTGAAAAGCCGTCCGCGCTTCAACTTCCCAACGTCCTCACATAAATAGAGAAGAACCTTGTCCTTGAACACATCGCTGAATCGATCATTGAGGTCATTGTGCGGGATGAAGAAGGGGCCCAAGAACTTATCCTCATTGATCCTGAGGTCCTTCATCAGTCCGTTGATCTTGCGGCGCAGCTTATCCCAAACGATTTGAGAATCGGTGCCGTTTACCGTAATCGTCACCTCTATCTCGGATATCTTCTTCCCGTCTTCGAGAGGCTTGCCGGCCCCAGCATCGATGTCAATATACCTGAAGTTCCAACGCCGCTTAAATGCGGTGTCCATCGGAAACACCCCTTGGTCGGCGCTGTTCATGGTCGCCCAGATGTACATGTTGGGCGGTAGGGAGAGCTCCTCGCAGGCTATCTCCCTAAAGTCATCGAAGTCCATATCAGGGTCGTAATACCCCTCGATAGCGTCTCGAACATCGGCATCGTCTTTGAGCGCATTGAGATAGCTGCCGATGCAGCCAGCCATCTCCTTCGGCGCTGCAACTGGGAAAACACTGTTCCCGCTCTTGTCGCGGTCAAGCAGCTGGAACACGTCACCGAAGACAGCGGCGGGGTTCGCGCGGTTGATTTCTTCAATTAGCAGGACGAAGTTGTCATAAGGGTGCGCTATTGCCTCGAGGTAAGTCTTCAGGAATGGACCCTCAACGAACTCGTAGGATATCTCCTTACTGTCAGGTTCACTATATGGTTTAAAACATCCCACGAACTGCGAGTACGTATAGTCCGGATAGAAGGTCACTCGCCGAATGTTTTTCTTGGCAAAGCCATCCCTGACAAGCTTATTCAGTTGATAGGACTTTCCTGTACCAGGAGCACCAAAGTAAATCAAATTGCGAGGCAAGCCCGCCACTTTTTCGAGAAGTTCAGAACTGTTTTTTACTAGATTCGCCCTGTCTGGTTCGGAATGAGTGCTGTTCGGTTCGCCCACCGGAAAGTACTCCCCAATCATCACCCAATCAATACGCGGCTTAACATTTGAAAAAACATCATCGTCAATGCCAATATCGTCTGGGGACGGCGCACCCTCTTTCCAGAGAGCGTTTATCAAATTGCCAGTATAGCTTTGGCCAAGAGCGTCCTTAAGGGCCTCCGCAAAAGAGGAGTCATCTTTGAAGGCGGAGTTGCGTTCAACCCACACGGCAAACGCAGTTTTCATTTCCTTTGATGGAAGATAGGCGTCCAAATGCTCATAACAAATTGAATCAGCAAGAAGCACCTTCTTGGAAATAGCAAAAAGATAGCTTTTTGCCCCGCTGGGGTAAAGCTCGGGGTCTTCGCGGGTTGCGCGCTCGGAACGTTGAACAGCTCCTGCGCTAATGAAATTTGAATGGATTCGGGCAGAATCTTTGTCCTTTTTCGGCTTTTTGCCGGTAAAGCCATCAATGTGGTCAGGGATTTCCCCATCTTCAAGTCCGCCAACTTTATGGGCGAAAGAAACAAATGTGTCCTCATCGGAATCGGTATCGCAGTCTCTACCGAACTTGTGAGCATAGTTGTCAAGGGCGAACATATATTGCAGCGCGCTAAAATGCGTCCCAGCTGAAAGCTCTGTGTTTAGTAGGGAGAACGCTGCCATAATTGCATCGATTGAGAAGTATTTACTCACCGTCAGCCTCCAGGAGCTTGTTCGTCAGGGCTTTGGCAATGACCCAGCCAAGCACTGGCGGCACAGCATTGCCGATAACCTTATAACGTGACTGCAAGGGGATCTTGCTGAAATCGTAAGAATCCGGGAAGGACTGGATTCGCGCAATCTCGCCAACTGTATAGCGGCGGTTCTCAACGGGATGAGTGATGCCGCAATTCTCCGGCTGCGCTGAGGCCGTAATCGTACCGTTAATCTCACCAAAAGCGAACCTGCGGAAAAACTTAGGGGCGTGGTAGCGTTTTGGATCGTCGGCAATCTTCTTAAACCTGGGCTTAAGAAGTTCGTAGGGAATATCCTTCCACGACCGGCCCTCAAAGACCACCTCGGGGAGATCGCCAATGGTCATGTCTTCGGTAAAATACTTAAAAGCCTTATCGCCATGAGCGCAGGGACCGATCTGCTCAATCATGGCCTGAGTGGCATCGGTATACGACCAGAAATCCCCATTTTCGTGTTCAACCGAGGGATTTTGAAGGATGGACCCCAGGAGCAACTTCTCAGGCCGCCCAGCAGAAACGGAAGGCAGCTGCTCCGAGTCGACAACGCGATCCATCTCATCGAAATCAAACGTTTTGTTCAGAGAACTATCTATGCCGATAATCAAGAGTCGGAACCTGTTCTGGGGCACACCATAGTTACTCGCCTTCACAAGCCGGTGACAGACGTTGTAGCCAAGTATCCTCATGCGGTTCTCAATCTCAGCAATGACGGGAGTTCCGTCATCCATCTTAGAAGACATGATTCCGCGCACGTTCTCAAAGACGAATGCCCTGGGCTTCTTGCCCGCATTTATTTTCCCCTTTAGGATGCGCTCACATTCCTCAAAAAGGGTTCCACGGTTGTATTTATCGTTTACGCCACCGCGAAGGCCGGCATTGGAAAAGGGCTGGCAAGGGAAGCCGGCAAGGAGAATATCGTAATCCGGTATCTCGTCAAGCTCAACCTGGCGAATATCCTTCTCGATGCAATTAGCGGCGGCATCGTAATTCGGGATGTTCTCATTGAAACAGGTCACGGCATCGCGATCGAAATCGTTGGCATAGACTACTTCAGTGGCCAAACGAGCAAAATGCTTGCCTTGGAAATCAAACCCCCCGGCGAAACCGAGGTCAAGACCACCGCATCCCGCAAAGAGAGAGGCGATGCGATAAGGCTTTGTCTGACGAGTCTCCACGATGTCTATCTCATTTCAATCAGTAATAGCAACATTCTACAAACACAAGACTTTACCATTCAAAAAAGCAGAGCTTTTTAATTCGCCTTATTTCTAGAAATCCACCTCTCACCTCCGAATGGCAGTTACTACCGTTGTTACCAACCGTGGGCCGCACCACCCGCGCTCACGCCCCGCGCGCCTCAGTCAGAGTCGCTAGCCCCCAATCGCGCGTGCCTAAGCAGCGCGAAGCAGCAGACGGTCGCCTGCGTGCTTCAGCAACTGTTGATGCTCGCTTTGAAGTAGTCCGAAGAGCGCGGATCCGGCGGTGCGGTGTTGAGCTGCAGCCTCACCCTCACACTCGTGATGGTGAGGCTCAAGTACAACGTGGATTGCGAGTGGGACAAGATGATGTATCTAGATATGTCTAAACTGGAGAGAGGAAGGACGAGCTAAAGGGAAAGACTTAGTGCTAAAAGAGGACGGGGCCGAGGCCGAATAAACCAATTTGCGAAAGAATACCGATGGTGCCCCCTATGCCTATGGGCAGCGACACGCGTTTCTTACCTCTGTCTTTCGATTTCATGCAACTATGGCTGAAGCGTCTTTATGTGCTCCAATGCACACAACAGCACGGTCCGATTTCGCTCAAAGCAAAACCGAAACCATGCATATATTCCCAAGACAATCAGGAATAGCGCCCCGAAAATTCCGGCAGAAAGCGGATTGCTGGCTATCAACGCAGACAAATATCCTCCGGCCATAAGAGAGACAATGATGCCGATCAGGCTAAGGACCCAGCTCGTATAATGCGTCTCAGTAACCGCCCGTTCGATTATTTTGCATTTCTTTTTCAGGCTGATGTCCTCGTCAGCTCCAGCGAGAGAGAAGTCCATTCCTGAAATTAAATCGAATAATTCAGCCTCGCTGTATCCGCTTTTCTTGAATCTTTTAATGAAGAAACCTCCTGGTCCAGGACCATAGATAGGACGGTTTACACGAAACAGTTCCCTATAGGCGATTTCCATTGTTAACTCCTTAAAGTACGGGTGCCATTTACGCTATCGTTCTATTATTTCGTCCGGACAGATTTTTATCGGACTGCAAGCAACCATTCACAAGGACATCCCGTTCAGCAAATCTCGTCCGGTTGCTCACCGCGCTCCTCATATCCGCGCTCAAGCTTTTTCCCAAGCGCCGCAGCGCAACGCTTCGTTTCATCGGCAAACAGGTCATCGATAGCTCTGTCGATTCGCACGCAGGTCTCGAAATGCTCATCCTTCCAGGGCAGATCAAGGCCCAGGCTCGTAGGCCAATAGCCACCGAGTTTTGCGTTGATTACTTCCTCGGGGTACAGCACGTCGCGACGAACGCCTTCAATCGCCTCGTCCTCGTCCATATCGCAGGCTGCATCGTCCTTCTCGAGGCGCTTGCGCAGCTCCTTTTGCTCGCGGATGCGATGCTGCGCGCTGGCGCACACCACAGTCAAAAAGCGGTAACGTTCGCATAGGCCCCATTCGCCGCCGAGCCATACTCGATAGCCCAGAACGATGCTTGCAGGCTCCTCGTTCAGTAGGAACAGTTCCCACGGGTACACCTCAGCACACGCGTCCTCCCCTGACTTTTGCGCGCCACTGCGCGTAAAGGCGCACGGTTCTACGTCGTAATAGTCAAAACCGTGGCCCGCATCGCGACGATTGATGACATGTTTGGGCAACAGTACGATCTTATCGCTGGGCTCGGGATCTATCTTTCGCAGCCTTTTGACCTTGCGGCGGACGCGTTTTAGGTTGCGCTCGCTATCGACACGGCCATGGTCGTCCGGCTTGCCGCCGTATCGCAGGGCAACCTCGCGTGCCAGGATCTTTGTATCCGCAGCGCACAGCAGATCGCTCACGGTGGGCAGATCTTCCCACTCAATACCGTCGACATCCCAAATCCTGTTCATGTTCAACCTCTTTCTAGCTGTGAATTGACGCACCCGTTCGCCCTGCTCAACGTACTTGTAGGGCATATGCCCCGCTAGAGCGCCTTCTTACTCGGAGCAATCACCTCGTCCACCAGGCCTAGCTCCAGGGCGCGCTTGGCATTACACCAGCAGTCGCGCTCAGTGAGCTCGTGGAACTCCTGGGCACTCAGGTTGCCGTGCTCGGCCAGTAGCTCGTCCAGCTCGGTGCGCATGGCTGCCGTGTGCTGCGCTGCGATCTCGATATCGGTCTGCTGCGCCATGCCCGTGCCGCCCATAAGCTGGTGGATGAGCACCTGCGTGTGGCGGTACACCTGGCGGTGGTCGCCGCAGGCCAGGATCACCGCGGCCATCGAGGCCACGACGCCCTCGCCCACCGTGATCACGGGGCAGTCGAGCGACTGCATGGTGTCGATGAGCGCCAGTCCCGCCGTAACGCTGCCGCCCGGGCTATTGATGATGAGGGTAATAGGCTCGGTCGCGCTTTGGTGTTCCAGCACCAGCATGGACTTGATGAGGCCGTTGCAGATCACATCGTTGACCTCGCCCTCCAGCAGCAGCACACGGCTGTTAAGCAGCTCGCTTGCCATATCGACGGCGGCAACGCGGCCGTCCTTGGACTTCTTGATGATGCTGGGCTCACGGTACATAACGGGCATGGTAATTCCTTTCTAAATGGAATAGGTAAGGGACAAATAGGGCCGCATGGCTCATGGCAAACGAAGGCCATGCGGCCAAAAACAGGACAGAACACGCGAAGCCGCAAGGACTAATCCCTCAGCCACTTGGCCGCATTGGGATGGTCCTCGCAAAAATACTTCTTGGCTCGGAAGGGGCGCATGCCGGTCACTTTGACCAGGCAATCGGTGCGCGGCATAAGCCCCACCTCGCCCGGGGTCATGACGTAGCCGCGCGCATCAACGGCAGTGAGCTCGGCGCCCACGTAGTTGGTGCCCAAAACCGATTCACCGCACAAATCGCTTATGTAGCGCTGGGTCTCGATGTTGCTGCCGCCGCCCATATAGACCACGCTGTCGCAGTTATCCAAGATGGTGCGCGCGGCGGATTTGCCGTACACGCCGTCGAGCTGGCCCAGCGACTGCGCGCACATCAAAAAGCTAATACCGCGGCTGCGCACGGTCGCAATACTGCGATCAAAATCGGGAATGCGTCCCACATTGGGAAACTCATCGAGCACAAACTGCACGCGGCGCTGCAAATGCCCGGTGGGGCTAGCGTCGGCACGGCGCTGGGCCAGGTTAAACAGCTGCTTAAGGGCAACGTTCGCAAGCCATGCATTGGTCGAGTCGTTGTCGCTCACCTTAAGGTCGATCACACGCTTGCCCTCATCAATACGATCGAGCCGCATCTCGTCTTTCTCAAAGACGCGCATGAGCTGAGGAGTCTTAAGCCGCGAGATGGTCGCATTAAGCGTAATCAGAATGCTCTTGAGTGTCCTGTCAGCTGCACCTCGAAAATCGCGATACTGCTCAACGCCATACAGATCTGCTTCCGCCGACCCATACTTATCGAGAAACTCCTTGGACTCCACCTCTTCCACAAGGTAGTCCAACGGGAATCGTCCCTCGCCATCCCCCGTAATCTTGATGAGCGCCGCGAGCTTAAAGACGTTGTTCATCTTAAGGTAGCGGCGCGGGGCATTGGGGTCCTCGCCCGGCGCAAACGTGCCGGCAAGGGTCTCCAAGAGAAACAGAATTCCAACAATCGCTCGAAGCAACAGGTCGCTCGCGTCATTCCAAAACGGATCATACCTAAGGCTACGACCGTCAGGATCGACCCCCTCCATGATTGCCGTCACTGTGGTGGGAATATCCTCGACATTCATCACATAGCGCAGGGGATCATACCCGGCCGACTGCTCGGGATTAACAGTGTCGAGCACCGTTACCTCGTAGCCGTCCTCTTCGAAGCCTTTCCCCGTACGGCGCAGCAGCTCGCCCTTGGTGTCCGTGACCACATAGCAGCACTCGTGGTGATTGAGCAGGTTAGGCAAAACAAAACTCGCCGTCTTGCCGCTGCCGGTGCCGCCAAAGGCAAAGACATTGTTGGACACGCTGGTCTCCCAGTGTTTGTCGTCCTCGTAGAAAGCCACCGTGGCACCTTGCGCCAGGATCACATCGCGCTGCTCATTGCCAGACGACAGCGCCTGCATTTCCTCCTTGGTCGCCCACTTCTTGGTCTGATACTCCGTTTGCTGCGCGGCCTCATAGCCGTACATCTTGATGATCGACATGGCATGACTCCTTTATCGTTCGTGGTGATGGTAGTTGCTAGGCAATGCGATCGACGTCTACGCCCTCCTTGGGGCTCGTCGTATGCGGAAACTTGACTGAACCGTCAATCAGACGCTCGGTCTGTGACAGATAGCTCTCGCGTGCCGCAACCGTTGCCGTTTCATCACGCAAATACGCAAGCAGTGCATTGATCATCAGCTTGTCGAGCAAGTCATACCCTTTCGCCTGAGCGAGGTTGAGGGTGTAGCGGTCCTGAAGCTTCTTCACCTTAGTTGCCAAATCGATTTCCATCTTTTCCTCCTTGCAATAAAAAGTGTGTCGTTCGTCCGAAAGTGCCTCAAACGGGCGTTTGACGCATAACTCAAAGTTGAAACGCCGATTCATGTCGAATACGCGTCGCTGCACCTTGAGGTAGCGTTTATAAAACATGACGGCATCGTCTTCGTCCGCCGTAAAGCCGCGCGATCCATCGCGGTGCAGCCGGTCGCATGGCTTTTTGCCATCGATATGGCGCACGAAGGAGGACGGGACGTAGGCATGCTTCCTGGCGCTGTACTTCATCCCTGTCGCAACCTCCTCAAACAACAGAGCGCCAGCCGATTTGAAACCCGCATTCCGCCCATGCTCAAACATGCTCATCACAGTCGCTATGCTGTCCATGCAGCTATCGCGCGGGGGAAAATACAGCGGAAGCAAAGCGAGCGTAGCGGCAGTCAAAAGTTCGCGGGCCTCGTGCACATCGGCTCGATACTGCTCGGGCACCAGCCAGGGAATATCGGGCGAGTGCTCTTCCAATACGCTAACGAGCGCCTTAGCCAGGCGCTCAACGTCCTTCTCGCCGCAGTACGGACACGGAAGTGGCCGCTCCGTCGTCTTGTTCACTTCGCATATGCCGCGAAGGTCTTCGTCGATCGCATTGAGAAATGCCTTGTAAATGTTGTCCCGATTCTTCATGAACGCTTCTTTCTATCCGGGTTCGGGTGTTTGATGTAAGTCTGTTCTAAGCTCTAGAATGCTCTGACGTTAGGGCGATGGTTGCCGACCTAACCGGCAGTCTCATAAGTAAAATCCTCCTGCTCGGTAGCGTTGTTTGTCTAAAGACTGCGTAGCGGTTACATCAAGCAGTTGGTATTGAGTTGGATTTGGATTGCTTCGAGGATAGCACAGTGCACTGTTCTCGTCATTAGAAATTTTCAAATTATTCTGGTAAAGTTAGAGCAACCAAGAAGAAAGGGCTTTATACATGCGTGAAACTAAGCAGAAATTGCCGCGGCTCACTACCGCCGCCCTCTCTCGCGCACTAAACCTGGAACAAGACAGTCGCCTGCTCACTGTGCGCCTGCCTGGCAGCATGGATGCCGAAGATCTCACTGAGTGCTTTACCCTAAACGGAAACGGCGTGCCCAATATTTGTGAGCTCAAGCCCGGTAAACAGAATGCAAGTGGCAGCGAACTCGCTCCGGTGCTTATCGACGCATCAAACTACTATCGTGCCAGCAAACACGATATCGAAAAGGATTGTGCTGCGCTCATCGATTATTTGGAGCCTGGATACCTAGATTTTTGCGACTGGGGTCCTTTTATTTGGTGCCTGTATGCAATTGCCCTTTCAGGCCGCACTCGTGCAGCCGTGGTACTTCCCGCCGATTTACTCGATAAAGCCGAGCAAGCACGCACGATTCTGATACGCGAAGGACTCATCGAGAGTGTCGTCTATCTACCGTTTTGCGAACCCGCGCCCCATATGGCGGGCGCGCTTCTCATAATGTCTACGGGGAATCGCAGCATAGCATTTCGCAGCATAATCCAACCCGGACCGCGCTTTCAATATATAACTCAGACGTCGCATTACTCAGACGTCGCTCTTACCATCTCACCCGACTGGACTCGCGTTAATACAAATACACCCAGGTCGGCTCTCATTGAAACGTCCGTTTTCGCTACACGAGAGTTGCTCCAACACCATGCTGCTCTCTCAAAAGGCAGAATCAACCTCATCGCTATCACCCGAAACTACAGCACCACGCTCGGTGACGCCTTTACGCGAGTTGCACCATTCATGCCCCGCGAAAGCACGACATCGAACGACATTGACGCAGTTGAGGTGCGCCGTATTTCGTCACAAGATTTTCAAGACGGCAACCTTCTGCCCACAGACGCCGTAGAAAGTGTAAATGGGTCGGACTCTAAATACGTAAAGGTGGACCCCAGCGTCCTCGATCGCTACGAACTCCGCGCGGGCGATATCGTCATGCCACGTATGTTGGGTCGCTCTGGCGCATCCAACTTGCTCGTTGTTAGCACCGAAGACGCAAAGCAGCACCTGGTTGCTTCGCATAACACCACCGTCATTCGCCCGTCATTCCAGACGATGACCGAAGAGGAACGCGTAGTGTTTTCGGAAATAGTCGTTGGATATCTCACCGAAGGCCATGGGGCACAGTTGATTCAGGCATTAACCGATGCAGCCAGGATGCGCGCCATCCGCCCTACCGACCTGTTCGAGATCGAAGTCCCGCCGGCACTCGACCCGCGCACACGCGAGTACAGCGAATCAATCAATCACTTTGCAGAGGTCGTAAAGGCAAAGAAGCAAGCCGAGGCCGCGGTCGCTCAGGCGCAGCGCAGCCTCGAAGCCGCAAAAAAGGCCGTCACCAAGTTGCTCGACCAAGCCTGCGAGTAATAAAACATATTCAGCAAAAACACCCCAACGTGGCGGCAGGACCAGTCTCTGCCGCCGCGCTGTTGTTGTGGGGCAGCCCTTCCCCATTGAGGTCTAATACTTTTCCCGCGAAGTGAACGTCTGTTTTTGGACCCCTGGAGCATTCGTATTTTTCGACGGCATAAACGCAGGATTCCAGCAGTAAAACTGCAGGAAACGGCGCGCTCAAAGTGTCGATGCTTCGGGGGTTCGATTTCACTCGTTCACTTCTCAGGAAAAGTATTAGACCTCGCTGTCGGCCGTTCCAAAGACCCGCCCGCCGACGCCTCCACGCCACGCAAAAACTGGCCTTTCCCACCCTCGCCAGGCCCCACACCACCCAAAAACTCATCCAACATTAATCTTGGCTCAAGAATCGCTTAATCTATAACCTGCACTATAGAGTTCGACCAAGGGCGGGGCGGCGCCGCGCGACGCAGGCCGCCGAACGCAACGCTCGCGCCCGGGCAAAACGCCCGGCGTCGCGCCCATCGAACGAAAGGACAGGTCATGGACGACCTCGAAAAAGTTGAAACCATCCGCACCAAGTGCGACGTGAGCTACACCGATGCCAAGGCCGCGCTCGACGCCACCGACGGCAACGTTCTGGATGCCATCATTTGGCTCGAGTCGCAGGGCAAGACCCAGACCACGTCGGCGCATGCCGCCACCGAGTCCATGCCAGTCGACGAGCCCTCGGCCGAGATGGTCGCCGCGCAGGCCGCCTACGAAAAATCGAGCGAAAAGACCGACTTCTCCAAGAAGATGGACAGCGTGTGGGAGTACCTCAAAAAGCTCTTCCGCCTGAGCCTGGACACCAAGTTTATCGCCACGCGCCGCGATGCGATCATCCTCAACATCCCCATCCTGATCCCCATCATCGCCCTGTTTGCCTGGGGTGCCACGATCTGGCTGATGCTGATTGGCCTGTTCTTTGGCATGCGCTACCGCATCGACAGCGACGGCGACGTGCCCGGCAGCATCAACAACTTGATGGACAGCGCTGCCAATGCCGCGGATGACATCAAGCAAAATCTGAACGACGACAAGTAATCGCAGACGGGGGCACGCATGGCACGGATCCTGATCGTAGAGGACGAAGAGAAAATCGCCCGCTTTGTGACACTCGAGCTGGAGCACGAAGGTTACCAGGTGGAGCACGCCGCCGACGGCCGCACCGCTGTGGACCTGGCGTTGGAGCGCGACTACGATCTGATTCTGCTCGATGTACTGCTGCCGCAGCTCAACGGCATGGAGGTCCTGCGGCGCGTACGCAAGCACAAGGAAGTGCCGGTAATTATGGTCACCGCGCGCGATGCCGTGATGGACAAGGTTGCCGGGCTCGACGCCGGCGCCGACGATTACCTGACCAAGCCGTTTGCGATTGAGGAGCTGTTCGCACGGATCCGTGTGGCGTTGAAGCGCGCGGAGGCCGTGCGGGCGGCTTCGGGCGTTGGCGGCGCCGGGGCGGGCGGCTCGGACGGGAGCGCCGCTGCGATGCTCCCGGTCGGCGACTCGACTCAGGCTTCCGCTTCGCCCTCCCCCGCCACGCTCACCGTGGGCTCGGTCGCGCTCGATCCCGACCGCCGCGAAGTCACGGTCGGCGGCTCGGCCATCGTGCTGACCGCCCGCGAGTTCGATGTCCTCGCCCTGCTTATGGCACATGTCGGCACCGTGCTCACGCGCGAACGCATTGCACACGAGGCGCTGGGCTACGACTACGTGGGCGACACCAACAACGTCGACGTGCACATCGCGCACCTGCGTGCCAAGATCGAAGACGCCGGCGGTGCCCGCATCATCCAGACCATGCGCGGGGTGGGCTATGTCTGCCGCGCGTAACGACGAGGCCAAGCGCGTCACCTCCATCGCCCGCGCCATCAACTGGAGCTATATGTGGCGCCGCTTGGTGAGCTACGTCTGGCTGGATCTGTTACTGCTGCTTGTTGCGGCGGCAATCCTCGTCTATGGCTACAACCAGACGCTGCCCGATGGCGTGTTTACCGCGGGATGGATCCCCGGCGCCGCCGTTCACGGCATGTCGCTGGCGCCCGCGCGCGGCTGGGACCTGGCAACACTCACCTATACCGTCGAGCTTGCGCGTAGCACCAAGACCTTCCCCCTCGCACAGGACCTCGTCGCGCTGTGGCCTCTCTGTCTTGTCGTTGCGGGCTGGCAGGTTATCAGCGTGCTCGATATGCTCGGCGGCGCCCGGCGCGTGCGCCGCACTATGGCGCCGCTCAACGACCTGGCCCTGCGCGTTGACGAGCTCGGCCGCATGCAGCTCGCCGGCGGCAAGATGGAAACGCTCGAGCAGGCCATCGAGCGCGCAAGTGTCGACTCGCCGAGCGTCACCACCGGCGACGCCGATCTGGCGAGTATCGAGGTCGCGCTCAACCGCCTGCTGCGCCAGATGCAAGAGGCCAAGCTGCAGCAGATGCGCTTTGTCAACGATGCGAGTCACGAGCTACGCACGCCCATCGCGGTGATTCAGGGCTATGTGAACATGCTTGACCGCTGGGGCAAAGACGACCCGGACGTGCTGGCAGAGTCCATCGCATCGCTCAAGGCCGAAAGCGAGCATATGCAGGAGCTCGTGGAGCAGCTGCTGTTTTTGGCGCGCGGCGATGCCGGACGCACGGTCCTGCGGCGTGCGCATACCAACCTGGCAGCACTGGTCGGCGAGGTATGCGAAGAATCGCAGATGATTGATACCGCGCACACATATCGGCTGGCTTTTGACTCTGCGTTTGCCAGCGACCCGCGCTGCGACGCATCTGTCGACGTGGCGCTTGTGAAGCAGGCCCTGCGCGTGATCGTGCAAAACGCCACCAAGTACTCGGATGCGGGAACGACCGTCACGTTTGGTATAACGCCCGATGCGGGCACGGGCACGATCGAGATAGCTGTTGAGGACGAGGGTATCGGCATGAACCAGGAATCCGCGGCTCACGCGTTTGAACGGTTCTACCGTGCCGACAACGCGCGCGATGCCGGCGCGCAGGGCTCGGGCCTGGGGCTCGCTATCGCCAAGTGGATCGTCGACAACCACGGCGGCATCATCGGTGTGACCTCGGTCGAAGGGGTCGGCAGCCGCTTTACGATTCGCCTGCCGCGGTAGGGGCGTCTCTCACGAATCGAAGGTGAATGCTTTTCCGCGAAGTGAACGACCTATTTTGGGCGCCCGAAGCATCCGCACTTTTTGGCGCCAAAACCGCAGGAAAAACCTGACAAAACCGCAGGAAACAGTGCCTACAAAGTGTCGATGCTCCAGGGGTTCGATTTCACTCGTTCACTTCGCGGAAAGCCATTCACCTTCGATTTACGGCAGCCCGTCAGTCACCCTCTTGGTACGAAAAATGGAGTAAGGCCACGCGCCTTACCCCATTTTTTGCTAACTATAGCAACTTGTGCGCTACTCGCGGCACAGGTGCACGGCGAAGCCGGCGAACTCGCGCTTAAAGTACACGAGCTTGGTGCCGCCGTCGGGCAGCAGCACGCGCGACTCTTCGTTGATCTCGAGCCCGCGCTCGACGAACCACTTCTCTGCTGCGTCAATGTCATTGACGGCAAAGCCGATGTGACCCTTGGCGCCACGACCATTCTGCTTCATGACCTCGACCAGCGAATCATTGAAGTACGAAACCGGGGTCTCGATAACGGGCAGGCCCATCATCGTCGAGAACAGCTCCGCGATCTCCAGGGCATCGGCCGGGTCGGTGGCGTTGATGCCCACGTGGGCAACGCGCATGCCAAAGAGCTCTACCGGGTTGGCATTCTGCTCACTCATACAGTCAGCGCCTACTGAGCCATGACGTCAAGAACGGCCTTCTCGGCAGCGACGCGGTTCATGCCGGTCATGAAGGGCACGCCGCTCACGTACGGGCAGGTGAGGCCCTCGGGGGCAACGGTAGTGGCGATCAGCAGGTCGGCGCCCTCGTCGCAAGTATCCTTGGCCTCGGAGATGGCGCACTGCACGATCTCGTACTTGTCGGCGTAACCGTTGGCGTCGAGCAGGGTGGCGACCTTCTGGGCAACAAGCGTGGAAGTGGCAGCGCCAGCGCCGCAAGCCAAAACGATTTTCTTCATAGGTAATGTCTCCCTTCATGGTTTACTTTTGCTAAGTGTACCGCAGCGAGCGATGGCACTCAGCCTCGATGCGCTTTTATGCCAGTTTGCTTGCACACTGCGTATAATACATCTAGTACGTGTTGTCATCCCACTCGCTTTATGAGCGACTAAGGACCCTAATATGCCCGATTCCCGCACCCTCTGGACCACCGTCGTCGTCATCTGTATCGCCGTGTCGGTATTCTTTAGCGTCAAAAAACGTACCACGTTTAAGCGCCTGCAACAGCTTATGGCTGCCAAGCAGTGGGAGGAGTTCGATCGTTTGCTCGACGGCAAACTCACCAGCATGTTGTATCCGCGCTACAACCGCGACTACCTGCGCCTGAACTCCTATCTGCTGCGCGAGGACCACGAGCGCGCCGACGAGATGTTCGACCTGCTGCTGAGCCTCAACCTACCCAAGATGCAGCGCGTCGACCTGGTGATCAAGGCCTTCAACTACTACGTTGGCCAGGAGAACCGCGAAAAGTCCAAGGAGCTTTTGCACGAGATCAAGGGCTTTGAGGGCGGTCAGGCCGAGGCGGTCGCACACGAATGCCAGCTGATGTACGACACGATGATCCTCAAGCGCCACAACGACATTCCCGAGCTGGAACGCATGCTCAAGGAAGCCGGCGACGACAAGGTCAAGGGTTGCCGCTTGGAGTACCTGTTGGCCCTACAGTACAAAAACAAGGGCGACGAGGCCAAGTTTGCCGAGTACTTGGAAAAGTCGGGCCAGCACTCGATGGCTGTCAACGCGTAACGGACGGCTTGTGCTAGACTTCTAGTCTCACGGGGGCGTGGCGGAATTGGCATACGCAGGAGACTTAAAATCTCTCGCCGCAAGGATTGTGGGTTCGAGTCCCACCGCCCCTACCACGTATTGCTTACGAGCCCGTGTCCCCCAGGGATGCGGGCTCGTTTCTTTCGGACGCCGGTGAGGCTCGAACCCGCGAGGGGGCGAGCGTCAAGCGGACGCGCAGCGTCCGTAGCGAGCCGGCGAGGGCGCCGGCAGGCGACCGAAGCCGGTGCGTATTTGCACAGCAAATACGCAGACGTCCCACCGCCCCTACCACGTATTGCTTACGAGCCCGTGTCCCCCAGGGATGCGGGCTCGTTTCTTTTAGATGCCAGTACAGATGGTGAGTTGCGGTGGAATAGTTCTTGTTTATGCCGTTTACCAGCCTATTTAGGAACTATTTCACCGCAGCTTATGTTGATACTCGCACATTTTTCGATGGAAAAACGTGTTTGTCTCCCACATTTTTTGATTGAAAGATGTGGTTGTCTCGCACATTTTCCAAGGGAAATGCGCATATGGCCTTATACTATCCGAAAGGGTTGGGAGGCAATATGCAGCGACAGCTTATGAGTGAACTTATCGCTTGGAAATCAAGAGCGAATCGCAAACCCCTCTTGCTTAAGGGGGCCCGCCAGACAGGTAAGACTTGGCTTCTTAACGAATTTGCAAGCCAGCAGTATCAAAACGCCATTCGTCTTGACTTTATGCTCGAGCCGAGCGCACGCTCGCTGTTCGATGGGGACCTCGACCCCAAGCGCATCATCTCCCAGATAGAACTCCTGCGCGGCCAAACCGTAACGCCGGCAGACACGCTCGTCATCTTCGACGAGATCCAAGAGGCACCACGCGGGATCACCTCGCTCAAGTACTTCAACGAGCTTGCACCCGAATTCCACATCGTGGCAGCCGGTTCCTATATGGGCCTCGCGCTCCGACGCGAAAACGAGTCATTTCCCGTCGGCAAAATTGACCAGCTCACCATGCGTCCCATGGGGTTTGTCGAGTTCGTTCGTGCCGTCGACGGCAACCCGCTCGCCGATGCCATCCTTGCCGCAGACATGAACCTTCTAGCAAACGTTACCGAAAAGCTCGAGCACTTGCTCAAGGAATACCTTGTTGTCGGCGGTATGCCCGAAGTTGTCTCCGCTTTCGCCGAGACACGCGACTTCATCGAAGCCCGAAGACTTCAGCAGCAAATCATCGAGGCTTACGAATCCGATTTTGGCAAACATGCACCCGCCCGCATCGTCGAACGCATGAGGTTGGTTTGGAAAACCCTTCCCGGCCAGCTTGCCAAGGAGAACAAGAAGTTTGTCTATGGCGCCCTTCGCCCCGGAGCGCGCGCACGCGATTTTGAGGAAAGCCTCCAGTGGCTCACGGACTACGGAATCGTTCATAAGGTGCCACGTGTTTCCGCTCTAAAGGCGCCGCTCTCGAGCTACGAAGACCTCTCGGGCTTCAAACTGTTCTGCATCGACACCGGCATCCTCGGAGCGCTCTCCGGTCTCTCTCCAGCCATCGTTCTTAACGGATCCGCTGTTTTTACCGAATTCAAAGGTTCGTTGACCGAACAATATGTCGCGCAGGAACTTTTGCTCCAGGACAAAACTCCCGCGTATTGGTCCTCTACCTCTGGCAATGCCGAAACCGACTTTGCCATTGACCATGCGGGGACCGTGCTTCCGCTTGAGGTCAAGGCGGCAGAGAACCTTAAAGCGAAGAGCCTGAAAATAGCCTGCGAAAAATTCAAACTCGAGCGTTGCGTGAGGAGCTCCCTGGCGGCATATAGAGACGAGGGCATGCTCGTCAATATTCCGCTTTGGGAGATTGGGCAAATCGACAAGCTGGCATAGGCGCTGTGGGGACACCCCGCAAGGACTGTCCCCAGATGCCGGCAGAAAAGGAACGTCCCCAGGTGCCGGCTGTTGAGTTGCGGTGGAATAGGAACTGTTTGGCCCCCAAAGGGCGATTTTAGTCCGTATTTCACCGCAACTTATGAGGGGATGGTTAAAGGGTGCTGAGAGTGGGGGTCCAAGCGATGGTGGGGGTCGCGCCGTCGAGAACCTCGTTGATGGTGGCGGCCATACCGGCGAGCAGGCTGTTCTCGCTCACGGTAAGCGCCCCGTAGCCACCGGCGCGCATGAGCTCGCGAATTACCACGGCACCGGCCAAAATCACGCCCGCGCGTTTGGGCTGCACGCCTGGCAACGCGGCAATGTCTGCAACATCCAGCGCAGACATGCGCTCGACAGCAGCCGAGACCTGCTCCAGCGAAAGCTCGCGCAGGTGCACAAAGCTCGAATCATACGGCTCCAGCTCGTGAACGAGCGCAACGAGCGTGGTGACGGTGCCACCCACCGCGACCAGGCGCTCAGCACGCTCAAAATCGTTGGGCAGGCCTTCAAAATAGGCGGCGAACTGCTCGCCTGCCCACGCGGCAGCGGCGGCAAGCTCACTGTCCGTTGGCGGCAGTGTCGAGAAAAACCGCTCGGTCACGCGGCGACAACCGATGTCCAGCGAGCGCGTCCCTTCCAGCGCAAAGACGCCGCTCTCCGGCGCATAGACGCCCGTCGCGAGCTCCGTGGATCCGCCGCCCGAATCGGCAACAATGATGCGCTCGCCGGCAAAGTCGTGCGCCACGCCAAAAAATGTCAGGCGCGCCTCGACCTCACCCGGAATCACCTGTGGCTCAAGCCCCAAATCGCGCAGGCCGTCCAGCAGCAGCACGGCATTAGACGCATCGCGCGCGGCACTCGTGCACGTGGTGCAGATGCACACGGTCCCAAAAGCACGCGCCTCGTCCACAAACATGCGGCATGCGGCGAGCACGCGCTCGACCGCCGCCTCGCAAAAGCGCCCCGTCGCGTCGACGCCCTCGCCCAGGTCGGTAATCTCGGTATGCTTGGACGATTCCACGATTGCCCCGGCCTCGACCTGCGCCAGCACCAGTCGCGACGACACCGTTCCCAGGTCGATCGCCGCCACCTTATATCGTTTGCAATCTGCCATTGCGGGCTCCCCTCTGGGCGCTACTTGCCGCTGGACGCGACCGTCTGACCTTCGACGCCGTTAAAACCAAACAGCATGTCGAGCGTCTGAATGTACCACGGCGCGTCCTTGCCGACTTCCTCAATCTCCTTGGCCACTTCGCTGGCCTTTTTGGCGTTCGAGGACTTTTTGCTCGAAGACGAATCCGAATCGCCGTCCAGGCCCTGCACTTCAATCCTCTTCTCGCCGGGCATCACCAGGCCCAGGTCCTCGGATGCCGCATCCTTGATACCCTGCTCCGAGAGCAACTTGTCGACGCTTTTTTGCAGTTCGTCGTTGTACTGTTGGCGAATCTCGACCTGTTTGGCCAAGATATCGCTCGAGCGTTTGGCAACGTAGAGGTCGCGAACGGGAAAGTACAGGCTCACGAGCGCCAGGGCGACGACAATGCCAACAAACAGCCCGCGCTGGGGCCCATGGGTAAAGTCGTAGATTGCCTTGACCAACGCGTTATCGTTGGCGTAGTGCATGAAGTCCGAGCCCAAAAGACGGTTCGAGGGCCTGGTCGACTTTTCGTGCGCTTGAGCCGAGGGGCTCTGCGCGCGCGAAGCATGCGTCGCGCGCGCCGAACGTGGCGGACGGTCCGCCGACGTATTCATTTGCGCACGGGGACGCGAGGTGTTTGGCGGACGTTGCGCGGGGCGGTCAGCACCAGTGTAGCCGGACCCACCGAGCTGCACCGTACGTGCACGACGAGACGACGGTTCGTGCGAACCGGCGGAATAATACCTGTTGTCGTAAATCTGATCCATGTGCGCCTTGTGCGGTTGAGGTTTGTTTGCGCTAAGTCCTTTAGTTATAGCACGAGCGCCCGCACTTCCTTCGCCAGCCTTTGCTCGACATAAAAAAGGCGCTGAGCCACACGGCCCAGCGCCCAATGGCAGCCATCAGAAGTGGAGCGGAGCCGAGTCAACCCCGCCCCCCCGCGAGCACCACTTGTTTAGCGAATGTTGTAGAACGCGGCCTTGCCGGCGTAGCGCGCGCTGTCCTCGAGCTCGTCCTCGATGCGGATGAGCTGGTTGTACTTGGCGATACGGTCGCTGCGGCACGGGGCGCCCGACTTGATCTGACCGGCGTTGACGCCCACGACCAGGTCGGCGATCGTGGAGTCCTCGGTCTCGCCGGAGCGGTGGCTCACGATGCAAGCGTAGCCTGCCTCCTTGGCGGTCTCGATAGCCTCGAGCGACTCGGTGAGCGTGCCAATCTGGTTGACCTTGACCAGGATCGCGTTGGCGGCGCCCAGCTCGATGCCCTTCTTGAGGCGCTCGGTGTTGGTGACGAACAGGTCATCGCCCACCAGCTGCACCTTGTTGCCAATGCGCCGGGTGAGCTCGACCCAGCCGTCCCAGTCCTCCTCGGCCATGCCGTCCTCGATGGAGATGATGGGATAGGTGTCGACGAGCTTCTCCCAGTAATCGACCATCTGGGCGCTCGTGTACTCAACACCCTCGCCCTTGAGCTCGTACATGCCGGTCTCGGCGTTGTAGAACTCGGTCGAGGCCGGATCCATGGCGTACATGAAGTCGACGCCGGGCGTAAAGCCGGCCTTCTCCACGGCCTTGGTAATGTACTCGAACGGCTCGGCGTTGGTCTTGAGGTTGGGCGCAAAGCCGCCCTCGTCGCCCACGCCGCCGCCCAGGCCTGCCTCGTGCAGCACGCCCTTGAGGGTGTGGTAGACCTCAGCGCACCAACGCAAGCCCTCGGCAAAGCTCGGGGCGCCCACCGGCATAATCATGAACTCCTGGAAGTCAACGTTATTGTCGGCATGCACGCCGCCGTTGAGGATGTTCATCATAGGTGTGGGCAGCAGGTGGGCGTTGACGCCACCCAGGTACTGATACAGCGACAGGCCTGCCGACTCGGCAGCGGCGCGGGCAACTGCCAGCGATACGCCCAGGATGGCGTTGGCGCCGAGCTTGGTCTTGTTGGGCGTACCGTCGGCGGCAATCAGCGCGGCATCGACGGCGCGCTGATCGAAGGCATCGAGGCCCACGACGGCGTTGGCGCACTCGTTGTTGACGTGCTCGACGGCCTGCGAGACGCCCTTGCCCAGGTAGCGGCCCTTGTCGCCGTCGCGCAGCTCGCAAGCTTCGAAAGCGCCGGTCGAAGCGCCCGAAGGCACCATCGCGCGACCGAAGCTGCCGTCCTCGAGCACGACCTCGACCTCGACGGTGGGGTTGCCGCGGCTGTCGAGCACTTCACGACCGTAGACGTCCAAAATGTCACTCATGTTGTCTCCCTCTCACTTGGAAACGGGTTGAATGCTTGGCGACGCGGCATTGCGCCAATGTGGCGCTTTGGTTTTCAAGTTAGCCTTGTCGCACTTTTTGCATTATGCCCTAAGTTAGCCAATGGATACATATGAATTGGAGAAATCATTCTTTTGGGCCCTTGTTTTTACACCAGGCATTCATCTCAAGAGGTCCTCTCCATTAAAATCTCCAATCCGCATTCCGTTTCTACCCGACTTGAGAATGTAAGAGCCAATAATGTGCTTTGCATCGTGCAAAGTTCTGGATATCGTGCAAATCTAAGGGTTTAAAGTTCTGGATATCGTGCATAATCAGGTTATAAAAGTTCTGGATATCGTGCACGAGGTAGCCATGCTTAAACGAAAAGCCTATGACACACTACTAAAATGGAAGCATGAAAGCGCTGGTAAAACAGCACTTCTTATTGAAGGAGCCCGCCGCGTCGGCAAGAGCACGCTTGCCCGCATGTTTGGAGAAATCGAATACAAGTCCTGCCTTGTCATTGATTTCTTTCAAGCACCTGCCGAAGTTAAGCAATATTTTGAGGACTATCGCACTGACTTCGACTCGCTCTTCCTCTATCTCTCGGTTTTCTATAACGTCAAACTCTATGAACACGAGACGCTTATCGTCTTTGACGAGGTCCAGATGTACCCGCAAGCACGCGGACTCATCAAGTATCTCGTTGCAGACGGACGTTACGACTACATCGAAACTGGATCCCTGCTCAGCATCAAGCAGAACATTAAAGATATCGTCATCCCGTCCGAGGAAGAGTCTTTGGAACTTGAGCCCCTCGACTTTGAGGAGTTCCTCTGGGGCATAAACGAAAAGGGGCTGGCCGATCTCATTCGCATGAGCTTTAGCAAAATGAAGCCGCTCCCCGATGCCCTACATCGCAGAGCGCTCTCCCTTATGCGCGAATACATGCTCGTAGGCGGCATGCCTGAGCCGGTATCCATCTATGTTGAACAGCGCGCTTTTGCGCCCGTCGACGCATCGAAACACCGAATCGTCCAGCTCTATCGCAACGATATCTCTCGTTTTGCAACCGGTTACGAATTCAAAGTCGTCTCCGTACTCGATGGCATCCCGGGTCAACTCTCTAGGCACGAAAAGCGATTCAAGCTTTCCTCACTTGATAAAAACGCGCGCATGCGCACCTACGAAGAAGCCTTCTTTTGGCTGGCAGACGCGCGAATTGCCAATATCTGCTATGCCGCAAGCGAGCCGAGCGTGGGCCTTTCACTCAGCATGAAGCAAACAGCACTCAAGTGCTACATGGCAGACACCGGCCTGCTTGTAACGCTTGCCTTCTCTGACAACAACGATACCGATGAAGACGTTTACAGGGCCGTGCTTCGCGGCAACATCGGATTGAACGAAGGAATGCTTACCGAAAACTACGTTGCCCAATCTCTAAAGGCCAATGGACACAGGCTCTTCTTTTATTCCCAAAGCGGAAAGAAGGAGGGGGAGGAGCGCATGGAAATCGACTTCCTCGTTACCCGACCCTATGTCAATGCCGCCGGAAAGCCGCGCATCAGCCCCATCGAAGTTAAGTCGCCACGCAGATACGGAACCATCTCCCTCGACCGATTCCGCGCGCGCTTTAACAAGAAAATTGGGACGGCTTACGTGTTGCACCCTAAACAACTCGAATGGGATGCCGAAGCGCAGCTGGCACATCTTCCGTTGTATATGGCTTTTTGCTTGTAGAGACCTCTCTGCGAATGGATGCCGTGAGAGACGCAGGTCTCACTCGCTTGCTTTTGCTTGGTCCCACAGGTCGTTGAGTTGAGCGGTTGAGCAGGCGGCGAGGTCATCGCCCGCCTCGCGCGCAGCAGCCTCCATCGCAGCCCAGCGACGGCGGAACTTGGCCGTGCTCGCGCGCAGGGCGCTCTCGGCGTCGATGCCCTCTTTGCGCGCAATGTTGACCAGGGCAAAGAGCAGGTCGCCAAACTCCATCTCGCGTTCAGGCGAGCCGGGGGCCTCGGCCTCAAACTCGGCACGCTCCTCGGCGACCTCGTCCCACACATCCTGGACCGTCTCCCACTCAAAGCCCACGGCCGCTGCCTTGCGCGACACCTTCTGCGCCTGCATCAGCGCCGGCAGATGCGTGGGCACGCCGTCGAGCAGGCCCTCGGGCGCAGCCTCGCCTGCTGCCACGGCCTTGTCCTTGGCAGCCTTCTCGGCAAGTTTGACCTCGTCCCAGATCTTGAGCACTTCGTCGGGGCCGTCGGCGTCCGCATCGCCAAACACGTGCGGGTGACGACGGATGAGCTTGGCGTCGATATCGCGCGCCACATCGGCAAGCGTAAACTCACCGGCGTCCGCCGCAATCTGCGCATGCAGCACGACCTGCATGAGCACGTCGCCGAGCTCCTCGCGCAGATGCGCCACGTCGTCCGCCTCGATGCAATCGAGCGCCTCGTAGGCTTCCTCGATCATATTCTTGCCGATGCTCTGATGCGTCTGCTCGCGGTCCCACGGGCAGCCATCGGGCTGACGAAGACGCCAGATGGTCTGCACCAGATGCTGTAGCTCGGCCGACGCGTCGACCAGCATGGACAGATCGCGCGAGCCCTCGGCATTTTGCTGAGCCATATGCTGCGCCATGGTTATTCCTCCTCCATGACCACGTGACGGAACGCGCCGCCCTCGTAGATGCCGTAGCTGTGCGTACCGTCCTTGGGAATGCTCACGCTGCCGGGGTTGAAGAGCCACAGGCCCGGGTGCGCGGTGCTTTCCTCGTTAACCTTGATGTGTGTGTGGCCGTAGACGAGCGCGGAGCCCTCGGGCAGCGCGGGCGCATGGTCGACGCTGTTGTGCATGCCGGCGCCAAAGACGTGGCCGTGTGTCAGGAACAGCTCGCGGCCGGCCTCGTCGAACAGCGTGGCGTAGTCGGCCATGACGGGAAAGTCGAGGACCATCTGGTCGACCTCGGCGTCGCAGTTACCGCGCACCGCGATGATGCGGTCAGCCAGGGCGTTGAGCAGCGGAATCACGCGCTTGGGGGCGTAGTCGCGCGGCAGGTCGTTGCGCGGACCGTGGTAGAGCAGGTCGCCCAGCAGCACGATGCGGTCGGGCTGCTCGGATTCGATGGCGGCGACCAGACGCTCGGTCCAGTATGCCGAGCCGTGAATGTCGGAAGCGATGAGGTATTTCATGGTGGTCCTTTCGGGTGGGGTTGATGGGGCTGAATATGGGGTCCGGCGGATGTGGGGCCCATCTACCGTGTTACTCGAATCGCAGCGCCACGCTCTGGGCCGCCTGCATCACGCGCTGGAGCGGCACGTTGTGCTCACGGGCAAGACGGGCGCAATCCTCGTACTCGGGAGCCGCGCGCTCGATGCCGTCGGGCAGGGTCGCCACCTTAACGGATACCTCGCCCCAAGGCGTCGCCACCCGCTCAAAGCGGCGTGGCAGGCAGACGCGTTCCATTACCTGGCGTCGGATACCGTTGGTCGTGGTTTCCAAAAAGATAATCGTCTGTAGGCGCTCGATATCCTCGTGCGAGCAGATCACCTGCAACTGCCATCCGGGGCGGCCCTTCTTGCAGTAAAGGGGCAGCCAGTGCGCCTCGCGCGCGCCTGCCTCGCGCAGGCGGTCCGCGGCATAGGCGAGTACCTCGGGTGACGCATCGTCGATGTCGCACTCCAGCTTGACGATAGTTTCGGGCGCATCGGTCTCGCGGGATAGCGGAGATGTACTTCCACGTTGCATACGGTCCGGATCCTTTCCGCACGGGCTCATTTTATTCACCCAAACGCTAGCACATCGGACGTGGCACAGGCGTGACTTTCGTCCATCGCCGCCCTCGCTCCTATCCAAACATGTACGTCAGCCTCCAAACATGTCATTTTCTGCAGCTTTTGGAGGCTGACGTACACGTTTTGACGCGGGGCCGATGCTGCGTGGCGACCCTCGCGCGCAACCCGCCTTTCCAGTCGATTTCGGCCCCCAGCGCGCTCGTTGCATCGGGGGCCGCGCCATTACAATGGAGCGGATTCACCAAATGCAAAGGAGTCGCCATGTCCGCCTGCCCGCTGGTCGATTGCCACACCCATACCTCGTTTTCGGACGGCCATGCCACGTTTGAGGACAACGTCCGCGCTGCTGCCGCCGCCGGATGCCGTGTCATGGTCTCGACCGACCACCTCACCCTGCCCGCCAGCATGGATGCTAACTGCGAGGTGCAAGTCGTCGAGGGCGACTTGCCAGCACATCGTCTGGCCTTTGAGGACGCCCGCAAGCTCGCCGCACAGATTGCGCCGGAGCTCGCCTTTATCTACGGTTTTGAATGCGATTGGTACGAAGGTTGCGAGCCTTTGGTTGAGCGCTGGTCCGCGGGTGCCATAGTGCGCTTGGGCAGCGTGCACTGGATTGGCGACCCCGGCGGTATCATGGCCGGTGCCGCGGGTACGGCGGGAACGGAAAACATCGCTCGCCCCGATACGCCCGATTCCCTTTGCGGTTGGATCGACGATGACACCAACCTGCACGTTTGGGAAAACCTGGGGGTACGCGGTGTGTGGGAGCGCTACGTCGACGACTGGTGCCGTGCTTGCGAAAGCTCACTCAACTTTGACGTGATGGCCCATCCCGACCTGGTCATGCGCTTTTCGAAGGAAGGCTTTGCGCCCGATTTTGACCCGGCGCCGTTTTGGGAGCAGATGGCCGAATGTGCCCACGATACGGGTCGCCGCGTTGAGGTCTCGACCGCCGCACCGCGCAAGGGCCTCGACGACTACTATCCCGCGACCGGGCTGTTGCGTTGCTTCGCCCACGCCGAGGTGCCGATTACTTTTGGCTCGGACGCACACCGCGCCTGCGACATCTGCTGGAATATCCGCGAGGCTCAGGCCCATGCCTACGACTGCGGTTATCGAACCTTCGACATCCCCCACCCCACCGGCGAATGGGAGTCCACGCCCCTCGCCTAGACATCCCTTCATGAGTTGCGGTGAAATAGTTCCTGTTTATGGCCCTAAGACCGTCAAACAAGAACTATTCCACCGCAACTTCTATTTCATTGGCAACTCCCGAAAGACTGTCCCTAACGACTAGTCGCTTAAGAACGTCCCCAATGACTGCCAATGACTAGTGGCGGCGAGCGTTGAGTTCGCCGGCCAGCTCGTCGAGGGTGATGCCGTAGCGTTCGAGCGTCACGAGCAGGTGGTAGACCAGATCGCCGGCTTCGTAGCGGATGTGGTCGTGGTCGTTGTCCTTGCAGGCCATGATGACCTCGCTCGCCTCCTCGGCAAGCTTCTTGAGCAGTTCGTCCTCGACGTCGGTCAGCAGACGGGCGGTATAGCTCTCCTCCGGCGACGCATCGCGACGACCGTGAATCACCTCGGCCAGTCCCGTCAGCGTCTCGCCGATATTTCCCGGCTGCACGTTAGCTGTTCTGACTCCCATGGTTATTTCCTCTCGTTACTGCAGCGTAAAGTAGGTACCGGTCTCATCGAACCGAGGCTTTGCGCCCTTTTTCTCAAAGAACTCGACGATGACGGCATGGGCCCCATCGAGCCTTTCCCTCTCGGCCTCGAGCCAAAGCGACTGCGCCCCGCAGGCATCAGTCAGGTGCACGCGGCATGGCACGCCCGCGCGGAGGAGCTCGGTGTTGCAGTCGGCGACCTCGAACGGCGTCACAACTTTCATCGCACGCCCCCTTCCACGCGCTTAAAGAAGCAGGTACGGTTGCCGGTATGGCAGGCCGGGCCTGGCGAGTCAACCTCGACCAGCAGCGTATCGCTATCGCAGTCGGCCCAGAGCTCGCGGACCTCCTGCATGTTGCCGCTCGTCGCGCCCTTGTTCCAGAGCTCCTGGCGGCTACGGCTCCAAAACCACGTGGTCCCGGTCTTGAGCGTCAGCCCCACCGATTCCTCGTTCATCCAAGCAACCATAAGCACCTCACCGGTGTCATACTGCTGAACCACACAAGGAATCAGCCCGCGGGCGTCGTACGTAAGCTTTGAAGGATCGGTTATCTCTTCCATTTTTCTCCCCAATTTAAATCCCACAGGTCGGCGAGGGCTGTCCAGGTGCCGCAGGTTGCCGCGAAAGAGGAGCGACGCGTACTTTGGTACGCGAGCGACGGTTTGAGCGGCAAGATGCGGTGCCTGGGCGGTCCGCAGCGCTAAAAGTCCAGTCTGACAGGGATGCCTTGAGAGGCCATATATTCTTTGACTTCGCGAATGCTGAAGGTTCCAAAGTGAAAGACGCTTGCCGCCAGTACGGCGTCGGCCTCGCCCTCGATCACACCCTCGGCAAAATGCTCGAGCGTGCCCACGCCGCCGCTCGCAATAACGGGAATCGGCACCGCACGCGCCACGGCGCGGGTGAGCGCCAGATCGAAGCCAGCCTTGGTGCCGTCGCGGTCCATGCTGGTGAGCAAAATCTCACCGGCGCCGCGACGAGCCGCCTCCTCGGCCCACGCCACCGCATCGATACCCGTGGCGTTGCGACCGCCCGCCGTGAAGACCTCCCACCTATCGGCACCGGATGCGCCGGGCAGGCCCACACGCTTGGCATCGATCGCCACGACCACGGCCTGGCTGCCAAACGCCGCGGCGGCCTGGCTGATCAACGACGGATCGCGCACGGCGGCAGAGTTAAGCGACACCTTGTCGGCACCGGCGGCAACCATGGTCCGCATGCCCGCCAAGTCGCGAAAACCACCGCCCACGGTATAGGGAATGGCCAGCTCCTCGGCCGCATGCGCCGCCATCTCGATGGTCGTCGCGCGGTTATCGCTCGTGGCGGTAATGTCCAGGAAGACGACCTCGTCCGCACCCTCGCGGTCGTAGGCGCGCGCCAACTCCACCGGATCGCCCGCATCGCGCAAGCCCACAAAGTTGACGCCCTTGACCACGCGGCCGTCCTTGACGTCCAGACAGGGAATCACGCGTTTGGTAAGCATGGGCTACTCCTCCCCTCGGGCGGCGGCCAGCGCCTGTGCCAGCGTAAAATTGCCCTCGTAGAGCGCACGGCCGGCAATGGCGCCCTCGATGGCATCCTCGCCCACCGCGGCGAGCGCGCGGATATCGTCGAGCGTCGAGATGCCGCCCGAAGCCACGACGGGAAAGCCCGCGACCTGCTCCACATGGCGATATGCTGCGACGTCGATGCCCGTCTGCATGCCGTCGCGCGCGATATCGGTATACACCAGATGCTTAAAGCCCAGCTCGGTGAGCTGCGCCACGGCGTCGTCGAGTGCCACGCCCGCGCCGTCACGCCAGCCGTTCACCTTGACCTGACCGTCGCGTGCGGCGATGTCTGCCACCAGCAACTCGCCAAAGCCTTGGGCTGCCACTTCGGCAAAACCCGGCTCGGTCACCAGCACGGTGCCCAGCGCAATGCGACGCGCACCGTAGCCGGCCAACTCGTCGATGCGCGCGAGCGAGCGGACGCCGCCGCCCACGTCCACGGACAGACCGTCGACGCCGCAGATGGCCTTAATCGCCGCCGAGTTGGCAGCGCACGCGTCCTCGTCCTCGCCAAAGGCAGCGGACAGGTCGACGACGTGCACCCAGCTCGCACCCTGCTCGGCAAACGAGCGGGCGACAGCCACGGGGTCGTCGGAATATACCTTGCAGCGGCTGCGGTCGCCGCGCTCCAGGCGCACGACCTTGCCGCCGATCAAATCGATTGCGGGAAACAGAATCATCGGCCGGCCCCCTCGACGATGCTCACAAAGTTCTTAAGAATGCGCTGACCCAGCGCAGAGGATTTCTCGGGATGGAACTGGCAGCCCCACACGTTGCCATGGCGCACGATGCACGGAAAGCTCCGCGTATAGTGCGTGCGCGCCAGCACATCGGCGGCATCGGCGTCGTCGGCCACCGCGTAGCTGTGGGTGAAGTACATGTTGGCACCCTCGGCAAAACCGGCAAGCAGTGGATCGGCCGCACCGGCGGGCGTCATGTGCACCTGGTCCCAGCCCACGTGCGGCACCTTCAGGCGGCTCGACTCCAGGCGCGTGCACGAGCCGCGCATAATGCCCAGGCCATCGACCCAGGGGCCGCCGGCCTGCTCAGAGGCATCGTCGTCCGCGTCCGCGCCCTCGTCCGCCGGCACGCCCTCGTCCGCCGGCACGCCCTCGTCGCCACGCTCAAAAAAGAGCTGAAGGCCCAGGCAGATGCCGAGCAGCGGAGTTCCGGCGGCAACGGCGTCGAGCACCGCGTCCGCCTCGTCGCTCTCGCGCATAAAGGCGATCGCGTCGTAGAACGCGCCCACGCCCGGGATGACCAGGCCGTCGGCGTTGCGGATCTGCTCCGGATCGTCCGACGTGCAGGCGGCAGCACCGGCGCGCACGAGCCCGCGCACGACGCTCGACAAGTTGCCCTTGTGGTAGTCGACCACCACGATCTTCGGTTCGCCCACGCGACCCTCCCTTATCTCATTC
>CWHC01000021.1_pt2 | contig 60577 bp, 51 predicted proteins | sample 693371 | NCBI WGS metagenome assembly CWHC01 (sample SAMEA3735914, study PRJEB9488) | human gut metagenome | biome: ENVO:mammalia-associated habitat; material: ENVO:feces | place: Malawi | collected 2009-02-27 | reverse complement strand
CCGGAACTAGTCCGGCACCCCTTCGGTGCAGCTATAAACGCAAGCTCTACAGGCCGCAGGCTGCTTTGAGTTCTTCGACTCGATCGGTCTTCTCCCAGGTGAAGTCGGCGTCTTCGCGGCCAAAGTGGCCGTAGGCTGCCGTCTTCTCAAAGATCGGTCGACGCAGGTCCAGGTCGCGGATGATCGCGCCCGGACGCAGGTCGAAGGTCTTCTCGACGGCCTCGACGATCTTGTCTTCGGCAACATGCGCGGTACCGAAGGTGTCGACCATGATAGACAGCGGCTTGGAAACGCCGATGGCGTAGGCCAGCTCGACCTCGCAGCGGTTGGCCAGACCGGCGGCGACCACGTTCTTTGCGACCCAGCGCGCGGCATACGCGGCGGAGCGGTCGACCTTGGTGCAGTCCTTGCCGCTAAAGGCGCCGCCGCCGTGACGGCCGTAACCGCCGTAGGTGTCGACGATGATCTTGCGGCCGGTGAGGCCCGTGTCGCCCATGGGGCCGCCAACGACAAAGCGACCGGTGGGGTTCACATAGATGTCGGCCTTGTCCCACGGCATGTTCTCGGCGGCCATGACGGGAGTGATGACGTGCTCGATGAGGTCGGCCTTGATCTTGCCCATATCCTCGATCTCGGCGGCGTGCTGCGTGGAGATGACGATGGTCGTGACCTCGACGGGCTTGCCGTCCTCGTAGCGCACCGTGACCTGGGTCTTGCCGTCGGGGCGCAGGTAGGGCAGGGTTCCGTCGTGGCGCACGGTGGCCAGGCGCTCGGCCAGGCGGCTCGCCAGGTAGTGCGGCATGGGCATGAGGGTCTTGGTCTCGTTGGAGGCATAGCCAAACATCATGCCCTGGTCGCCGGCGCCGATCAGGTCGATGGGGTCGGTGGTGGCGCCGGTCTGGGTCTCGAAAGACTCGTCGACGCCCTGGGCGATATCGGGCGACTGCTCGTGGATGAGGTTCATGACGCCGCAGGTATCGCAGTCAAAACCGAACTTTGCGCGGTTGTAGCCAATGCGGCGGATAACGCCACGGGCGATCTCCTGCACGTCGACGTAGGCCTGGGTGCGGATCTCGCCGGCAACGATGACGGTACCGGTGGTCACGAGGGTCTCGCAGGCGCAGCGGACGTTCTCAACGTTGGCGGGCACGCCGTTGGGCGCAATGTAGCCCTGCTCCTGCAGCTCTATTTCTTTAGCGAGGATTGCGTCGAGGACGGCGTCGCTGATCTGGTCGGCGATCTTATCGGGATGACCTTCGGTCACCGACTCCGACGTAAATACAAAGGACCCGTGTTGGGGTGGGATGGAACGAAGTTCTTCTGGCATGATAGCCCCTTTCAAAATACGTGTCCCGGCGACCGTTACCATTCCGCCGAGCTCTCTATGCAAGGGCACATCATAGCGCGTAAATCAAACATTCACACCCTTTCCGTACTCATTGGGTGCTCATTGGGGACAGACTTAAATGACCAGCCTTACACGACTAGCCAAAAGTAACACTTTTGCGGCATTTGGGGACGTTCCTTTTCTGCCGGCAGTTTAGGAACGTTCCTAAGTGTCGCTTTCGTTGCCCAACGACTGGTCATTTAAGTCTGTCCCCAATGAGTGCCCAATGACTGGGTCGGTGCCCTTTGTGCGGAGGTTGCTTTGTTGCTTTATACTGATGCGGTTAGACATCCATCCTGCAATCGAGGAGATTTCCATGGCATCAGACGTTCGCGTCCGCTTTGCACCCTCACCCACGGGCAAGCTGCACATCGGCGGCGCCCGCACCGCGATCTATAACTGGGCCTTTGCCCGCGCAAACGGCGGCACGTTCATCCTGCGCATCGACGACACCGACCCCACCCGTTCCACCGACGAGAACACGCAGATCATTCTGCGCGCCATGCGTTGGCTGGGCTTGGACTGGGACGAGGGCCCCGAGGTGGGCGGCGACTATGGCCCCTACGCACAGACCGAGCGCCTGGACCTGTACAAGCAGGCCGCCCAGAAGCTCTGGGACGAGGGCAAGGCCTATCCCTGCTTCTGCACTAAGGAGCAGCTCGACGCCGACCGCAAGGCCGCCCAGGAGCGCAAGGACCCCTTCCAGGGCTATCAGCGCCGCTGCCGCGATCTCGATCCCGAGGAGGCACGTCGTCGCATCGAGGCCGGCGAGCCCTATGTCCTGCGCATCAAGGTGCCTGAGGACCGCGGTGACGTCGTCATCCACGACGCCGTCCACGGCGAGGTGACCTTCGACGCCAAGGAGCTCGACGACTTCGTCATCTTCCGCTCCGATGGCACGCCCACGTATAACTTCGCGACCGTCGTCGATGACGCCATGATGAAGATCACCCACGTCATCCGCGGCGACGATCACCTGTCCAATACCCCGCGCCAGGTTATGGTCTACGAGGCTCTCGGCGCGCCCGTGCCTACGTTCGCCCACATCTCCATGATCCTGGGTGCCGACGGCAAGAAGCTCTCCAAGCGCCACGGCGCCACCTCGGTGGAGGAGTACCGCGACGCCGGTTATCTGTCCGATGCCTTCGTCAACTATCTGGCGCTGCTCGGCTGGTCGCTCGACGGCGAGACCACGATCATCCCGCGCGATGTCCTGGCCAGCAAGTTCTCGCTCGACCGCATCTCCAAGAACCCGGCGACCTTCGACCCCAAGAAGCTCGACTGGGTCAATGCCGAGTACATCAATGGCATGTCCGATGCTCAGTTTGCCGACGAGATCATGGTCCCCGAGCTGCACGAGGCGGGTCTCATCGAGGGTAATGTCGAGTACGGCGAGGATTGGATTGATGCGCTCGCTGCCATCGTCAAGCCGCGTACCAAGATGCCGGCCGACGTCGTGACCGTCGCCGCTCCCATCTTTGCTACGGCCGAGACGCTCGAGTATGACGAGAAGTCTGTCAACAAGGGCCTGGCCAAGGAAGGCATGGGCGCCATTCTGGATGCCGCCAAGGCCGCGCTCGAGGGCGTGGACGAGTGGACGGCTGCCAACATCGACGCCGCGCTTGAGCCGCTGCCCGCGCAGATGGACCTCAAGAAGCGCGTGGTGTTCCAAGCTGTACGTGTCGCCGTCTGCGGCAACATGGTGAGTCCCCCGCTGGGCGAGACCATGGCGCTCGTCGGCCGCGACGACTGCCGGGCGCGCATCGACCGCGCCCGCAATATGGCGCTGTAGCAGCTGTGTAAACGCATGTATCCGAGCCCCGTTCACCCGAGCGGGGCTCTTGTTTCTAAAGACGTATGGGGTGGGAGGTACAGAGACCATGGCCGAGCAACTGTCCCTGTTTGGTTCGCCTGAACCCGAGCAGGCCCCCGTAAGGGCCGGCCGCACGGCCGAGCAGGCCAAGCCCACGCCTGCGTCTGAGCCCGTCGCCGCCTATGCGAGCGTAGTCCTCGACATCCCGACCCGTGCACTGTCCGAGCCGTTTGCCTACGGCATTCCGCAGTCACTCGCCAACGATGCCCAGAGCGGCTCCACCGTCCTAGTTCATTTTGGCAACCGTGCGGCCGCGGGCTACATCGTCGACATCGCGCCCGAGCTTGCCGGCCTGCAAGGCAACGACGCTCTCGATCCCGCGCGTATCAAGCCTATCGAGACTATCCTCAGCAAGCCGCTCTTTACCGCCGCGGCTGCACGCATTGCGCGATGGATGAGCCGTGAGTACGTCGCAACGCTTTCCGAGTGCCTACGTTTGTTCTTGCCCCCGGGTGGAAGCCCGCGCGTGGTCAAGGGCGGTGACGGCGTGTGGACCGTTGAACGCCCCGCCGTCAAACCCATCCAAAACCGCTGGGTCATGCTCACGCCCGAGGGTTTCGACTACACGCCGCCCAAGACAGCGGTCCGCCAGCGTCAGCTCATCGAGGCGCTCCAATGCGGCCCGGTCACGACGCGCGACCTCAACCTGCTCTACAACAGCATGTCGGCGGCCATTAAAGCGCTCGAAAAACGCGGCGTCGTCGTGGTTGAAGAGCGCCGTGCCTGGCGTGGCTGCAGCGAACAGACCACGCTGTCCTCGGCGAGCGGCAAGGCCCCGGTCTCGCTTACAAACGGCCAGCAGCAGGCTCTCGCGGAGATTGAGCGCGCCCGCCTTGACGCCCACGGCGACGTGGTCCTTGTCGATGGCGTCACCGGTTCCGGCAAAACCGAAGTTTACCTTTCGGCGATTGAGCGCGTGCTGGCGGCCGGCCGTTCGGCCTGCGTGCTCGTGCCCGAGATCTCGCTGACGGCCCAGACCGTCGGCCGTTTTCGCTCACGCTTTGGCGAGACGGTCGCTGTGTTCCATTCGCGTCTTTCTGCGGGCGAGCGTCTGGACCAGTGGGATATGGTCGCCAGCGGTGCGGCCCGCGTGGTCGTCGGCGCCCGCTCGGCGCTCTTTTGCCCGCTCAGCGACTTGGGCCTCATCATCATCGACGAGGAGCACGAGACCAGCTACAAGCAGGGTTCCAGCCCGCGCTACCATGCGCGCGAGGTGGCTGCCGAGTTGGCGCGGCGTTATCGGTGCCCGCTCGTGCTGGGCTCCGCCACGCCCTCGGCCGAGGCCCTCGACCGCTGCCGCCGCGGCACGTACGGCGGCGCCACCTGGACGCGCGTCGAGATGCCCGAACGCCCGGGGCACGCGGTTCTGCCCACGGTCCGCATTGCCGACCTGCGCCGCGAGTTCGCACACGGCAGTCGCTCCATGTTCTCTAAACCGCTGATGGAAGGCCTGGAGCGCGTAGTCGAGCGCCGCGAAAAGGCCGTGTTGCTGCACAACCGTCGAGGCTTTGCGCCGTTTTTGATGTGCCGCGAATGCGGCTGCGTGCCCACCTGCAACCACTGCTCCACCGCGCTCACGTATCACGAGCGCACGCACACGCTGCAGTGCCACACCTGCGGATCGTCCTGGCGCGTGCAGCCCTATCCGGCGCCCACGAGTCGCTGTCCCAAGTGCGGCAGCCGCTACCTGGCAAAAATGGGGCTGGGCACGCAGCAGATCGAGGACGCACTGCACCAGATGCTGCCCGACGACGTCTCCATCATTCGCATGGACGCCGATTCCACGCGCGGCAAGGACGCGCACAAAAAGCTGCTCGAACAGTTCGATGCCGCCGATTGCGCGGTGCTGCTGGGCACCCAGATGATTGCAAAGGGCCTCGACTTTCCCGAGGTCACGCTCGTGGGCGTGGTCAATGCCGACTTTGCGCTCAAGCTGCCCGATTTTAGAGCGGGGGAGCGCGCATACGATCTGCTGGAGCAGGTTGCGGGCCGCGCCGGCCGCGGCGATCGTCCCGGCGAGGTCATCATCCAAACCTACCTGCCCGATGACCCGGTCATTCGCTCCGTCGCCGAGCACGACCGCTCGATCTTTACCGACTACGACCTGAACCAGCGCCGCGACGCTTTGTATCCGCCGTTCGTGCGCCTGGTCAACATTTTGGTATGGTCGAGGAACGCGGATGACGCGCGGGACTACATCGGTCGCATCGCGAAGCTCCTCAAGCGTCGCTGGCATGCAGCCGCTCCCGATTTTTTACGGGCGGGGAGCGCTGTACCCCAGGTGCTTGGTCCGGCTTCGTGTGTAATCGAGAGAGCCAAGGACCGGTACCGCTTCCATCTGCTTGTAAAGTCGCCGGTAGGGTACCATGTTTCTGATGATATCGACGCCTGCCTCATAGAGGTGGGCTCCGTGCGCGGCGTGAGCGTGAGCGTTGACGTCGATGCCTATGATTTGATGTAACAACCCGAAAGGATGTCCATGGAAGCCAACGGAATCGTGCTGTCGCCCGACCCTCGTCTGCGCCAGGAGTGCGCCGTCATCGAGGAGATCACCCCGGCGATCGAGGCGCTTGCCGAGAAGATGAAGAAGATGATGTTCGAGAACGGCGGTTGTGGCCTGGCCGCCCCGCAGATCGGTGAGCTCATTCAACTCGTCACCATCGACTGCGATTACAGCGACAAGAACGACTATGACCCGTACGTGCTCATCAACCCTGTCATTGTTGAGCAGAGCGACCATCTGGTGCCGTTTAGCGAGGGCTGCCTTTCAATCCCGGGCATTAGCTGCGAGATCGAGCGTCCCGACCATGTCGTCGTCGAGGCGTATGACCTGGATGCCAACCTGATTCGCTTTGAGGCCTCGGGCGACCTGTTCTGCGTGTGCCTGCAGCACGAGATCGATCACCTGCACGGCAATACCATGTTCGAGCGCCTAAAGCCCATGCAGAGGATCAAGGCCGTCAAGGAGTACCAGGACGCCCTGGCCCGCGGCGCTCGACCGGGCGAGACTGAGTAGGTTCCATCGTCCCCCGGCGGGCCCCGCACATATCATCCCGTGCTCAAACATTCTCGCTTCGCTGCGAAACTGCGCGCGGGACGATATGTGCGGGGCCCGCCCGGGGGACTGCGTTGTCCTGGCTCCTTTTTCGCCCGGGTGCCGTTGGGCCAGGAAGGGGCGTCTTCGCTGATAATTGCTTTGTTGGAAGAGCTGCTTTTATTGCGGCTCTTTCTTTGGTTTTGGGTATATTTGTTCTTGTTGAACTGTTTTTTGCGGATGGGCTGGGGACTGGCTTTCCGCTGTTATTTGTAGCCGTCTTGGCTCTGGTGTTGAGGAGACATTGGTTATGCGTATTGTGTTCATGGGTACGCCGGATTTTGCGGTGCCTTCGTTGACTTCGCTTGTTGCGGCTGGGAATGAGATTGCGCTCGTAATTACTCGTCCCGATGCCGTTCGCGGACGTGGTAAAAAGTTGGAGCCGTCTCCTGTTAAGGCCAAGGCGCTTGAACTGGGGTTGCCGGTCGTCGAGGCCAATCGTATGACGCCGGAGGTAGTTGAGGCGCTCCTGGCTGCGCGGGCTGATATTTTCTGCGTGGCTGCCTATGGCTGCATTTTGCCCGATGAGGTGCTGCATATGGCGCCGCTTGGTATTGTGAATGTTCATGCTTCGCTGCTGCCTCGTTGGCGTGGCGCTGCCCCCATTCAGCGTGCGATTCTTGCTGGTGATGAGGTTGCTGGCGTTTCCATTATGCGTATTGGGCATGGCGTGGATACGGGCGCTTATTGCGCCCAGGCGTCTACGTCAGTTGCCGGTAAGCATGCCGAGGCGCTCACGATGGAGCTTGGCGAGCTGGGCGGTAAGTTGCTTGCCGATACACTTCCCTCGCTTGCCGATGGCTCGGCTGTTTGGACTGAGCAGGATGAGTCGCTCGTCACGCATGCTGCTAAGATTTCCAAGCAGGAGATGCGTCTGGATCCGCAGATGGCGGCGCTCGATTGCATGCGTCATGTGCTCGCTTCGTCCGATACCGCGCCTGCCCGTTGCGTGATTGCCGGCAAGTCGGTTCGCGTACTCGATGCTGCGCCGGCTGATATGTCACTTGCCGAGGGCGCTGTTGCCGTCAAGAGTAAGCGTGTTTATCTGGGCCTTTCCGATGGCGTGGTTGAACTGCTTGAGGTTAAGCCCGATGGCAAGCGTGCCATGGCTGCTTCTGCCTGGGCTGTCGGCCTGCAAGGTGCCGAACTTAGGTGGGGTGTACTGTCATGAGTAAGTTGTCTCCCGCGCGCAAGCTTGCGCTCGGTGTGTTGATGGAGGCCGATCGCCGCGGTATGTACGCACGCGACGTGCTGTCTTCCCGTGCTTCCGCTAAGGCTATTGACCAGCGCGATTCTGCTTTTGCCGCACGTTTGGCGCTCGGTGTTGCCGCCACGCAGGGCATTTTGGATGAGCTGCTCGATCAGTTTTTGGATAAGCCCAAAAAGGTCGCGCCGCGTGTTCGCATGGCGCTTCGTATTTCGGCCTTCGAGATGCTCTATCTGCATACGCCGGGCCGCGTTGCCGTGAGTCAGGGTGTTGAGCTGGTGCGTAGCGGTGCTAAATCTGCCGCGGGCCTGGCTAACGCGGTGCTGCACAAGGTTGCGGACAACGTTGAGGACTTTGCCACGGCATCCGACGTGGATGAGTCCGAGCGCCGTTTGGTTCGCCTTTCGCGTTTGATGGGTCTTCCTCGCTGGCTGTGCGCTCGTATTATGGCCTCGTTCGATACGCCCGAGGGCGTGCTCAACTTTGCTGGCAATCTGGCGCCTGCTCCGCTTGCACTGCACGAGAATGCGTTTGCGACCAAGGCCGACCCGTACATCTCGCAGCTCGTTGCGCCTGTCTTCCCGGGCTGCCATGCTCCAGTCGATGCGCAGGTCACGGTTGCATCGGGCGTGTTTGAGCGTGCCGCCGCGGTTGCCTCGGACCTCAATGCTCAGCTTATCGCTACTGCCGCAACACGTCCCGGTCGTTGCCTGGAGATTGGCGCCGGTCGCGGCACCAAGACCTATGTGATGATGTGCCAGGCCATGCGCGCCGGGTATGATCGTCAACACACCGCGCTCGATCTGCACGATCGCAAGTGCGATCAGAATCTTGCGCGCCTTCATCAGGCGGGCATCCCGGGCGTCCGTACGGTCTCGGGCGATGCTTGCGAGCTCAATGAGGTGCTCACGTCCTTTGACGCCATGCTTGGCGAGCCTGCCCTGTTCGACACGGTGTTTATCGATGCGCCATGCTCTGGCAGCGGCACCATGCGCCGTCATCCCGAGATACCGTGGCGTCTGACCGAGGATGACGTTACGACTAAACTGCCCAAGCTGCAGCTGACGATGCTCAAGGAAGCAGCCGTGCGCGTGGCTGCCGGCGGTGAGCTTATCTATGCCACCTGCTCGGTTTTTGATGAAGAGAACACGCAGGTCGTGGATGCCTTCCTGGCCTCTCCCGAGGGCGAGGATTTTTTCGTGGCACCGCTCTCCGAGGTGCAGATTTTGCAGCTACCTGAGTTCGAGCAGGCCATGAAGCTCGTATTCGTCCGTCAAAACGACCGAGGCCTCTTCCAAAGCGTCCCCATTAACGCCGATTCCTACGACGGCCACTTCTGCGCCAGACTGGTCCGTAGGTAAAACGGAGCCTAAGGGTAGCTAATTTGGGACGGGGCTTTTTTAGCTGTTCACGCATGCCGGATGATTTTTCTGGGACGGGGATGAAAAAATCATTGTGTACCTAATGATTTTTTCATCCCCGTCCCAGAAAAATCATCTCAGAGCGTTCCCTCAACATGGGAAGCTAAAAAAGCCCCGTCCCAAATTAGCTACCCTGCGCCTCGATGGGTGCAATGGGGACAGGTTACTTTGCATCAAAGACCGCCGTCTCGGGATGGGTCGGTTTCAAAAGTAGGGCGGATTACGGGGCTGGGTATGAACTTCTCGACCACGGCGAAATCACAGATAATAAAACCGCAGGTAGATGGCTTGTTGAAATTGGTAATTTGCCTGAATGGATAGGGGTTGTCAATTCAGCCCCGTAATCCGCCATAGTTTTGAAATGTTACAAACTTAGCATCAGCCAGAAATACGATCTATAGAAAAGTTGCGGTGGAATAGTTCCTGTTTGGCCATTTGATTGGCTAATTCAGGAACTATTCCACCGCAACTCATAAGGAAACCTGGGTAGTGGGGCCGCTTGTCGCTAGTGGCTGTGCGGGCAGTTGGCGCAGCAGCCATTTGTGGCGTTGGTGCTGGAGCCGCCACTGCGCTGGTCGGTGTTGTAGAAACCACTGCCGTCGAACTTAATGCCGCTGGCCGAGAACGTTTTTGTCGCCGGAGCGCCGCAGTTCGGGCACACGACCTCTGGCGTCTCGGACATGGGGTGCTCAACCTCAAACACGTTGTCGCAGCTCGTGCACTTGTAATCGTAGCGCGCCATAATACTTCCTTTTCAGCACAAAGCGGGCAGATCGCTCTGCCCGCAAAATTTAAACAGCTGTAACTGTACCCTATATCGGGGGTTTTATCACGCTTCGCCCCAGAATCTATGGGTGTTGCGCAGGAGCTTCGCAGTTTTCTCTTCGGCCGCCGCAATGTCGGCCTCCTGCGCCTGCCATGTCCAGTTGCCCGTGGCGACACCCGGCACGTTCATGCGCGCATCGTCGCCTAGCCCCAGTACATCCTGCAGCGGCATCATCACAAGCGGAGCATTGCTTGCAAGCGCGTCGCCCATCAGCTTGCCGGCAAGCTCCTTGCCGCTCGGCTCGTCGCCGCCCGCAAAGGAGCGCGTGCACCAACCGGCGAGCGTCGATGTGTCGTGCGTCGAGGTGTATAGAATCTTGCCCGGCGTGGGATACACGCCGTTGCGGACGTCGTAGTCGCTAAACTCCAGCACGTCCATGCCGGGGAAACCGCAGGTCGAAGCCATCGCGCGAACGCCGGGCGTCAGGTAGCCCAGGTCCTCGGCGATAAAGTTGAGCGGCCCCAGCTCGTCATAGGCAGTTTGGAACAGATCCTTGCCCGGACCCGCCAGCCAGCGACCGTCGGCGCAGGCCTTGCCTGCGGGAATGCTAAAGTAGCTGTGGAATCCCAGGAAGTGGTCCAGGCGCACGCGGTCGTAGAGCGAGAACGCGCGACGCAGGCGGTCCATCCACCAGTGGTAGCCGTTCTCCTTCATGTGGTCCCAACGGAAGGTAGGGTTGCCCCACACCTGGCCCTCGGGAGCAAAATTGTCAGGCGGCGCGCCAGAAATCTCAATCGCCTTGCCGGTATCGGACAGCCAGAAGTTCTCAGGCTCGCTCCACGCATCGGCCGAATCGTCCGAAACATACATAGGAATGTCGCCGATGACCTCGATGCCCTTCTTGTGCGCATAGTTCATGAGCTCGCACCAGGCCAGGTCAAAGCGGTACTGCATGTACGCCTGCAGCTCTGCCTCGTCGTGGAAACGCTTGTCGTCAATCAGATGCTCGTTGTAGCGCGCGACATCGGTCGGCCAATCGTGACGCGATTCGCCCTCAAAGTACTTCTTAACGGCCATGTAGACGCAGTACTTCTCGAGCCAATCGGCGTTACGATGTTTAAACGCCGTGTAGAGCGGGTCTGCATCCTCGCCGCCACGGGCCTTCCAAGTCTCAAAGTCGGCCGCCAGCTCCTCATGGTTCTCGGGCAGCAGGTCAATATTGCCCGCAAAGGCCGAAGGCCCAGCGTAAGGGGAGCGGAAGAAGTCCGTCGGGTTGACGGGCAGGACCTGCCAGTAGCGCATGCCCATAGCAGCCAGATGGTCGATAAAGCGACGCGTTGGTGCGCCGATCGTACCCGGCTTGCCATCGTCAGTCGGTACCGAGGTGATGTGGCACACGACGCCCGCGCCGTGATCGAGCGGCTCTTGCAGGCGCTGCTCGGCATGGTGATAGATGATCGACGAGCCCAGCGGATACAGATCGAGTGTGACCGTACCGTTGTGGATCTCGCACTCGTGACCGCTGATCACGTCACTCGCACATTCGTCGAGCGCCGGAATCGTCACGCGGTGCGAATTGCGCAGGCTGCGGTTGATGATAACGGTCGCAGCCTCGCCATCCTTGCCCGTGCGGTTGTATGCCAGCACCTCGTCGTTGAGCGCGAAAGCCTTGATCTCGCCGTCGATCATAAATGGCAGTGCGCGGCGTACGGCGGAGGCGTTCTTGACAATAGCCAGCGTGTCGAAATCGTGCAGTTGGTCCTTGGTCGGCAGGGTGCGGCGGTTGCCCGGATCGGTAAGGCCCTCCAGGCCGTACTCGTCGCCGTAGTAGATCGAAGGTACGCCGGGGAAGGTCATCTGCATGAGCGTGGCGAGCCAAAAGCGGCTTTTGGCCAGTCCCATCGAGTTGTCGTCCAGGCGCCATTTGCTGCGCTCGCACTCGGGCAGCTGCGACTCGTCGGGGCCGCCGCCGAGCACCGAGATGATGCGCGGACGGTCGTGGCTCGAAAGCAGATTGAGCGCGCAGGACAATGCCTCGCTCGGGTAGTTCTCGCGCAGGGTCTCGATATCCTCGGCGGCCTCGTAGGCGTTCTTGTAGCCCATCAAAAAGCCGATGACCATGTCGCGGAAGGGGTAATCCATAGCAGAGTCCAGCTCGGAGCCCTGCAGGTAGCGGCGCAGATGGCCGTAGCTAATCTTGTTGGAAGCGTCTTCCCAGACTTCACCGAGCAACAGTGCGTCAGGCTTTTCGGCAAGTACGGCCTTTTTGATCTCGGCCAAGAAGTTGTCGGAAAGCTCGTCGGCGACGTCCAGGCGCCAACCATGGGCACCGGCGCGCAGCCATTTGCGAATCACGCCGTTCTTGCCCAGGAGCCTCTCGCGCACCAGCTCGGACTTTTCGTTGATGGCCGGCATGTTGCCCACGCCCCACCAGCAGTCGTACGAGCCGTCCTCGTGGAAGGTAAACGCATCGCGCCACGGCGAATCCTCGCTCTGCCAAGCACCCACGCCGGGGTAGTTGCCGTAGCGGTTGAAATAGATCGAGTCGTCGCCCGTGTGGTTGAAGACACCGTCCAGGATAATGGAGATGCCCAGCTTTTCGGCTGTCTGGCACAGCTCGGTAAAGTCTTGCTCGGTGCCCAGGATCGGGTCGATCTTGGAGTAGTCGGCCGTGTCGTAGCGGTGGTTGCTCGCGGCTTCGAAGATGGGGTTGAGGTAGATGGCCGTAAAGCCCAGCTCGGCGATGCGGAGCAGGTCTTCCTGGATGCCCTTGAGCGAACCGCCGTAGAAGTCCCAGGTCTTGATGGAGCCGTCTTCGGCGCGTTCGTACACGGGCGGCTCGTTCCAGTCCTCGACCATCCGGCGCTGAATGCCCTTGCGCGGTTTTTCGAGTTCGGCCATCGTGCGCTCGCGCCAATGCTCGTCACGTGCGTAGCGGTCGGGGAAAATTTGGTAGACCATGCCGCGCTCGTACCAAGTGGGGCGGTTCTCGCGGTGCTTATAGACGGTAATCTGGAAGGACGGCACCTCGGCGTAGTCGTAGGTTACGCCTTCGCCGCCGGTGCGCCCTTGCGGTGCGCCCAGGCGGACCTCGGGCTGACCTTCGATATTGCAGATAAAGCTGTACCACACAAGACACGGTTCAGCGCATTTGAGCTCGCCGGTAAAAATGCCATCGCCTTCGTGCTCCATCGGGATCAGGGTCTCGCCGACGTCATCGACCCAGGTACGCAGGGTGAGGGTTGCCTGGTTGGGATCGGCATCCTCCAAAATCACCGAGAGTGCAACGGAAGTTCCAGTGGTCACAGCGCCAAACGGAGTGCGAAACTGCGGTAGGCGGCTGTTGTGAATCAATCTCATAGTACGGTCCAGTTCAATAGAATCATGGCCTGCGGCCATGGGCTTTACGCACAAGATGTAAGTATATCTGTTGTACACTGAGCGTATAAACAACATCCGTTTACCATCGGCGAACGGTTGTCCTAGAAAATCGTTTTACCAACCCGAGTAGATTTTTGGGACATGCCTTAAAATCTACCCTTTTGATTTCGCGTTCGTTCTCAACGTAAAAGATAGATTTTAAGGCATGTCCCAAAAATCTACTGGGAAGGGGGGGTACCTGGTTGGGGCGCCCCCCCCTGCATGGTGAGGATTGAGTTTTGAATCGTCCGAATTAGCGGCGCTTGCGGGTGGCCATTGCCTTGCGGACGGACGTCTTCTTGGTCGGAGCCTTTTTCTCTGCCGGAGCGGCGGGGGAGGCCGGGGTTTCCTTGGCAGGCTCGGGCTTAGCCTCTGCCTTTGGGGCGGCCTTGACCTCAGCGGCCTTCGGCGCCGGCTTGGCCTTTACCTCGGCCTTAGGCTCCTCTTTGGCAGCAGTGGACTTAGTCTCTGCCTTGGGAGTTGCGGCCTTTGCCGTTGTCTTCTTGGTTTTCGTCGTGCGCTTTCGCGTGGTGGTCTTGGCAGCGGGCTTGGCCTCGACGGTTGCCTCTGCCTGGGACTCGGCAGGCGTCTCCTCGACCTTGGCGGCCGCTTTGGGGGCAGCCTTCGTTGCGGTGGTCTTGGTAGCCGTCGCCTTCGTAGCTGTAGCCTTCTTGGCTGCCGTTGCCTTCTTGGCGGTCGCGGTCGTCTTCTTGGCAGCAGTCTTTGCCGGAGCCTTAGCAGCCGGCTGGGACTCGGCGGTCTCGGCCTTTACCCCGGGGGTTACCTCGACCTCGGCGGCCTTCTTGGCAGCGGCGGTCGTGCGCTTGCGCGTCGTCGTTGCCTTGGCAGCAGTCGTCTTTGCTGCGGCAGTCTTGGTGGCAGCGGCCTTGGTTGTCGTAGCCTTCCTGGCCGTCGTCTTGCGCGTCGTGGTTTTCTTGGCGGCAGGCTTCGCAGCCGGCTTCTCCTCGGCCTCGGGAGCTGCCTCAGCCTTTACCTCAGATGTAGCCTCAACCGGTTTCTCCTCAGCCTTGGGCTTCTCAGCAGCAGCGGGCGCCTCAACAACCGGTTCGGCCTTGGGCTCGGGCTTGGCCACAACCTCGGGCTCGGTCTCAGCCTTCTCAGTCATAACCGCGGGCTCGTCGGCAACCGCTGCCGGGCGCTCAATCTCCGGATGCATAAAGAAATACAGGTCCAGATACTTGTCGGCCGAGCGCGTCCAGCTAAAGTCCTGGCTCATTGCCTGCGTGACCAGTTGGTTCCAGACATCGCGGTTGTCCCAGAACAGGCGCGCCGCGCGGAACACGGCGTCGCCCATCTCGTCGCCGTTAAAGTTACTAAACGAGAAGCCCGTGCCCTCGCCGGTAAACTCGTTATACGGGATCACCGTGTCCTTCAGACCACCGGTCTCGCGCACGATGGGCAGGGTGCCGTAGCGCATGGCGATGATCTGTGAAAGGCCACAGGGCTCAAACTTCGAAGGCATCAGGAACATATCGGCGGCGGCATACATACGCTGCGACAGCGCAGGATCGAACTCAATGCGTGCGGCCATGGTACCGGGGTACTTGTCCTGGAAGTAGCGCAGGCCGTCCTCGTAGTCGCGGTCGCCGGTGCCCAGCACCGCTACCTGCACGCCGCCGGCCAAAATGCGGTCGAGCGCGTACATGACCAGGTCCATGCCCTTCTGGCGCGTCAGGCGCGTGACCATCACCATGAGCGGACGGTCGTTGCGCACCTCGAGCCCCAGCTCTTCCTGCAGCTTGGCCTTGCACACGGCCTTGCCAGAACGGTCCTCGACGGTGTAGTTGGCGGCAATGCGCTTGTCGGTCGCCGGGTCAAAGCCCGCCACGTCAATGCCGTTCAAAATGCCCTGCAGCGCATAGGATCGCTCGCGTAGCACGCCGTCCAGGCCCTCGCCAAACTCTGGGGTCTGGATCTCGCTCGCATAGGTGGGGCTCACCGTGGTGATGGCATCGGCATAGCGCAGCGCGCCCAGCATGTAGTTGATGCTGCAGGCGTCGCAACGCAGCTGCGAGGCGGCCGCCGGAATGTGCGCCACGCCCAGGATGTCCTCCATCACGGTGTCGCTAAACTGGCCCTGGAACGCCACGTTATGGATCGAGAACACGGTCTTGACGCGGTCGTACAGCGGCAGGCCCTGGTAGAACTCGCGCAAGAATACGGGAGCCAGTGCCGTCTGCCAGTCGTTGCAGTGCAGGATGTCACACTCAAAACCCTCGGGCAGGTGCTGCAGGCTCTCGGTGATGGCCTTGGAGAAAAACGCAAATCGCTCGCCGTCATCAAAGAAACCGTACGGATAGTCGCGTGCAAAGTAGCGCTCATTGTCGATGAACATATAGGTAACGCCGTCGTGTTCGAGCTTCTCGAGCCCGCAGTACTCGCTGCGCCAGCCCAGGCTCACGTAAAAGTCGGAGAAGTGCTTCATCTGGGACTTGTACTCGTCCTTGATGGTGGCGTACTTGGGCACCATCACGATGACCTCGGCGCCGGCGCGCACAAGCGCCGCAGGCAGCGAGCCTGCCACGTCGCCCAGCCCACCGGTCTTTACAAACGGTGCGCACTCGGCCGAGGCAAACACGATCTGCATCTTTTTGCTGGAATCTGCCATATTGTCTCCCATGTTGCAATTCGAGAATAGCCGCCTGGCACAAACCGGGCGGCTATTCTACATGTTACGAGCGATGTCGCGGTGCCAACGTTAACGTGCGATGGTGGTATCAGATGTTAACGGGGCCTTGCCCAGCACCAGGATGTTCTCGGGCGTGCCGCGAAGCTCGGTGTTGGTGGGGACCACGTTGTTCTTGTCAAGGATGGCGTTCTCGACGCGTGCGCCGCTCTTGATGATGCAGCTCTGGTTGATGATCGAGTTGGTCACCGAAGCGCCTTCCTCAACCACAACGCCGCGCGACAGGATCGAGTTGCGCACGGTGCCCTTGATGATGCAGCCGGCCGAGATGATCGAGTTGCACGCGTGGCTGCCGGTCGCATAGCGCGAAGGCGGCACGTCGTGGGCCTTGGTCAGGATCGGGCGCTCGGGGTCAAAGAGCTTGTCGGACACGGTCTGGTCGAGCAGGTCCATGCTGCGGCGATACAGCGACTTCTCGCTAAACACGCCTACGACCTCGCCCTTGTACTCGTAGCTGCACACGTCGATGTTGCCAAAGTCGCCCTGGAGTGCCTCGAGCAGGTCCAGATAGTCGGCGGCCTGGTAGTGATCGATAATCTCGAGCAGCGTCTGGCGGTTGACGATGCAGCAGTCCATAGAGGAGTTGTCGCCGTACACGACGCCGGCGCTCACGCCCGTCAGGCGGCCGTTCTCGTTAATCTCGAGTTTGGTCTCGTCATCGATGTTGCGCGTAGCCTTGGAGTACACCACGGTCATCTGGGCACCGGAGTTCTCGTGCGCCTCGATGATGGTGTTGAGGTCCATGTTAAAGATGATGTTGGTGCCCATCATCACGACATAGGGCTTGTCCGAGCGCTGGAACAGCGTCTTGTTGGAGATGATGTCGCGCAGTAAAAAGCGCATGCCGCCCTTGGTGGTGCCATAGGCGTTACCCGGTACCAGGAACAGGCCGCCCTTCTTGCGGTCCAGACCCCAGTCCTTGCCCGAGCCCACGTGGTCGATCAGCGAGCGGTAGTTACCCGGCATGACGACGCCGACGGTCTTGATGCCGGCATTCATCATGTTGGACAGCGGAAAGTCGATCAGGCGGTAGCGGCCCAAAAACGGGACGGACGCGATGGGACGGTCCTTGAGCAGCACGCTGCCGTAGGTCGAGGAATAGTTAGCGGTGATATAACCGATGGCCTTGCGATTGATCATCGGATCATTCCCCCTTCCCGATAACGACGTCATTTCCAATGACGGCCGTATCCTTGGTGGTATCGACAGAGCCGAGCTTCACGCCCTCTTCGACCGTGGAGTTCTCGCCCAAAATGGCGCGGCAGATGTGCGCGCCGCTCTTAACGTGCGCGCCCGGCAGCAGCACGGAGTCCTCGACCACGGCGCGCTCCTCGATGATGACATCGGTCGAAAGGATCGAGTGGCGAGCGGTGCCGTAGATCTTGCAGCCGTTGGAGACCAGGCAGTCATCCAGGCGGCCGTCCGGACCAATGTAGTGCGGCGGACGCGTGGTGATGTTGGACATGATGGGGAAGTTCTTGTCAAACAGATCGAACTCGGGGTTGTTGCCCAGCAGGTCCATCGAGGTCTCGTGGAAGCTGGCAATGGTGCCGACGTCCTTCCAAAAGCCGTGGAACTCGTAGCTGTACAGGCGCTTGTCCTCGCCGAGCAGCTTGGGGATGATGTCCTTGCCAAAGTCGTGGCTCGAGCGCTGGTCCAGAGCGTCCTCCTCGAGCGCCTCGATCAGCACGTCGGCCGAGAAGATGTAGATGCCCATGGATGCGAGGTTCGAATCGGGCTTCTCGGGCTTCTCGGTAAACTTGGTGATGCGGCCGTCCTCGGGATCGGTGGTCAGGATGCCAAAGCGGCTGGCCTCCTCCCACGGCACGGGCATAACGCTTACCGTGAGGTCGGCGTTATTCTCAATGTGCGTCTTGAGCATCTTGCGGTAGTCCATGCGATACAGGTGGTCGCCCGAAAGAATCAGGACGTACTTGGGGTCGTTGGCCTTGATGTAGTCGAGGTTCTGCGTAATGGCGTCGGCCGTGCCCGCATACCAGGCGCCGCCGGTCTGCGTCTCGTACGGCGGAAGGATCGACACCCCGCCGTCACGGCTGTCCAGATCCCACGCCTCGCCGGAGCCCACGTAGGCATGCAACAGGTAGGGACGGTACTGCGTCAGAACGCCCACCGTGTCGATGCCCGAGTTGGAGCAGTTGGAGAGCGAAAAGTCGATAATGCGGAACTTGCCACCAAAGCTTACCGCCGGCTTGGCGATCTTTTGGGTCAGTGCCCCCAATCGGCTGCCCTGTCCTCCTGCGAGGAGCATCGCGATGCATTCTTTCTTACTCATCGATTTCTCCTTCTGTCATCGATATATCTAAACCCGTTAGCGACGGGCGCGGCGCTCGGTCGCGCCCGTCGAGTAATACCGTGCGGCAAAGGGAACTCGCGCGCCTTTACGCGTGCCAGATCTCGTCTCGGTACTCGCGAATGGTGCGGTCGCTCGAGAACCAGCCGGAGGAGGCGGTGTTGAGCAGCGCCTTGCGGTTCCAGGTCTCCTGGTCGCCATAGCTGCCGGTGAGCGCCTCCCACGCATCCACATAGCTACGGAAGTCTGCCATGACCAGGTCGGGGTCGTTGTTATTCATGAGCTCATTGTAGATGCTCTCGAAGTTGCCCGAAAGACCCGCAAAGGTGTTGTCCTTGAGCTCGTCCATCACGCGGCCCAGGCGCTCGCGGTCGCCGTTGAGGGTATCCCACGCAAAGTAGCTGTTGGATGCCCAGAGCTGCTCGACCTCGGGAGCGGTCAGGCCAAAGATGGCCTCGTTCTCGCGGCCGGCCAGGTCGGCGATCTCGATGTTGGCGCCGTCGAGGGTGCCCAGCGTAATGGCGCCGTTCATCATGAGCTTCATGTTGGAGGTGCCCGAGGCCTCCTTGCCGGCCGTGGAGATCTGTTCCGAGATCTCGGCGGCGGGGTAGATGAGCTGGGCGTTGCTCACGCGGAAGTTGGGGATAAAGCAGACCTTCATGACCTCGTTGACGCGGGCATCGTTATTGATGACCTCGGCCACGGAGTTAATGAGGCGGATGGTCTCCTTGGCGAAGGTGTAGCTCGAGGCAGCCTTGCCGCTAAAGATGAAGGTCGTCGGCGTCACGTGGAAGTTGGGATCGGCGATGCGACGGTTGTAGATGTCCATCACCTTCATGATGTTCATGAGCTGGCGCTTGTAGGCATGGAAGCGCTTAACCTGAACATCGAAGACGGTGTTGGGATCGATGACCAGACCGGTCTCGGCCTTAACGTAGGCGGCCAGGCGCTCCTTGTTGGCGCGCTTGGAGGCACCCACGGCCTTCAGGAACTCGGTGTCGTTTTGGAAACTTTTAAGCTTCTCAAGCTCAAAGGCGTCCTTGAGCCAGCCATCGCCAATGGCATCGGTGACGAGCTTGGCGTAGGTGGGGTTTGCCTCGGCAAAGAAGCGACGGTGCGAGATGCCGTTGGTCTTGTTGTTGAACTTCTCGGGCGTTAAGGCATAGAAGTCCTTGAGCACAATGTTCTTGATGATGTCGGAGTGGATCTTTGCCACGCCGTTGACGCTATGGCTGCAGATCACGGACAGGTTGGCCATGCGAATCTCGCCGTCCCACAGAATGGCGGTCTGGCGCAGACGCTCCTGCCAGCCCTCCTGCGTGGTATCGAACGACTCGTGCCAACGACGGCTGATCTCGTCGATGATCTGGTACACGCGGGGAAGGAGCTTGGAGAACGTGCCGATGGGCCACTTCTCCAGAGCCTCGGGCAGGATGGTGTGGTTGGTGTAGCTCACGACCTGCGTCACGATGTTCCAGGCGTCATCCCACTCGAGCTTCTTTTCGTCGATCAGGATGCGCATGAGCTCGGGGCCGCACATGGCGGGGTGGGTGTCGTTGGTATGGATGGCCACGAACTGCGGCAGCAGCTCCCAGTTCTCGCCGTGCTCCTTCTCAAAGGTGTCGAGCAGGCTGTAGATGCCGGCCGAGACAAACAGGTACTCCTGCTTTAGGCGCAGCAGACGGCCGTGCTCGCCGGCGTCGTTGGGGTAGAGGATGGCGCTGATGGCCTCGGCCTCGGCGCGCTCGGCATCGGCCTGGGCATAGTCGCCGCGGTTGAAGGCCTCAAGGTCAAAGTGCTCCTCGACCGGCTCGGCAGCCCAGACGCGCAGCTTGTTGACGGTCTCGCCGGCGTAGCCCACCACGGGGATGTCATAGGGGACGGCCAGGATGTCCTGCGTGTCTACCGTGCGGTAGAACGTGCGGCCGTCCTCCTCAAAGCCCTCAACATGGCCACCAAACTTGATGGTCACGGCCTTGTCCTGACGACGGACCTCCCAGGGATAGCCGTGGGTGAGCCACTCGTCGGTGGTCTCCACCTGGCTACCGTTAACGATCTCCTGCTTAAACAGGCCGTAGCGGTAGCGCATGCCGTTGCCGTAGCCGGCGATGCCCTCGGCTGCCATGGAATCCAGGAAGCAGGCTGCCAGACGGCCCAGACCACCGTTGCCCAGAGCCGGATCGGGCTCCTGGTTCTCGATGACGGAAAGGTCGAAGCCCATGTCGTCGAGCGCCTCGGCGACCATGTCGCGCACGCCAAAGTTGAGCAGGTAGTTATCGAGCAGGCGGCCGATCAAAAACTCGATCGAGAAGTAGTACACGCGCTTCTTGCCCTCGGACACCACGCGGGCGTCGCTCTTGGTGGCAACGGTGCGGGCCTTCGCGGCCACGAGCTTGGCCAGGGCATTAAAGCGGTCGAGGTCGCTGGCGGCCTCGACGCTCTTGCCGCTGATGCTCATGACGGCATCGCGATAGAGCTCGGTAAACTCCTGCTTGTTGTCGAAGATCGTATTCATACGTTCCTTTCCCCCGGGATGTTTCTCCCGGAACGGCTATGACTTGTATCCTACGCCCCGGCGGGGCGGGTTAATGCAGCGGTAACGGCTTTGTTACGCATTCTTGGCAGACGGCTTAACAGAAGCAGACTTGGCCTTGGTAGCAGCCTTTTTGGCAGCCGGCTTCTTGGTTGCGGTGGGGTTAGCAGCGGGCTTTACAGCGGCCTTAGCCTTGGTCGCGGTCGCAGCCTTCGCCTTGGCTGGAGCCTTCTTGGCAGCCGCGGGCTTGGGCTTCACCGAGGACGTACGCTTTTTGGGTGCAGCCTTGGGCTCCTCAACCACTGGCGGCTTATAGCTGCTGGGACCGCGGCGCTTAAGCACTACGCCAGCCAGGCCGGGCACCTCAATCTCAATGGAGTCCATCTGCCCGTTCCAGGGATAGGGCTCGCTCGAGCAGGTGTAGGGCTCCTCGCCGGCATAGCCGCTGCCGCCAAACTCGGGACGGTCGGAGTCAAAGATGACCTCCCAGTCACCCTCGCGCGGCACGCCCACACGGAAGCTCTCGTAGCTCGCCGGATCAAAGTTGATCAGGATCACCAGGTCGTCGTCGATGTCCTCGCCCTGGCGCACAAAGCTCACGATGGACTGCTTGGAGTTGTCCGCATCGATCCAGGTAAAGCCGTCATCGGTGTATCCGCGCTCGTACAGGGCGGGCTCGGCGGTGTATAGGTGATTGAGCGCCTTGATAAACGCCTGATGATGCTTGTGAGTCTCGTACTGCTCGGTCAGGAACCACTGGATGGACTCGTAGTAGCGCCACTCAATAAACTGGCCGATCTCGTTGCCCATAAAGTTGAGCTTGGCGCCGGGGTGCGTCATCTGGTAGAAGGCCAGCGTGCGCAGACCGGCAAACTGGCGCCACCAGTCGCCCGGCATGCGGCCGATCAGCGAGCACTTGCCGTGCACGACCTCGTCATGGCTCAGCGGGCAAATGAAGTTTTCGGTGAAGGCATACATGATGGAGAACGTGAGCAGGCCGTGGTTTCCGGGGCGCCACGGAAAATCAGTCTGCATGTAGTGCAGGGTGTCGTTCATCCAGCCCATGTCCCACTTGTAGTGGAAGCCCAGGCCTCCGTCCTGCGGCGGATAGGTCACGAGCGGCCACGCGGTGGACTCCTCGGCCATCATCATCACGTCGGGGAAGTGGGCCTCCACGGCGCAGTTGACCTGACGGATAAACGCGCTGGCGTCCAGATCCTCCTCGGTACCGTACTTGTTGAACTTCTTTTGGCCCGGATCGTCGATGCCAAAGTTGAGGTACAGCATGCTGGATACGCCGTCCATGCGAATGCCGTCCACGTGGAAGTTCTCGAGCCAGTACAGCACGTTGGAGACCAGGAAGGAGCGAACCTCGCCGCGGGCGAAGTCGAACTTGTGCGTGCCCCAGTTGGGGTGAATCTCGTGTTCAAACAGCATGTGGCCGTTAAAGGTGGCAAGTCCGTGGTCGTCGGCGCAAAAACCGCCGGGCACCCAGTCCATGATCACACCGATGCCCGCCTCGTGGCACGCATCGATAAAGTGCATGAGCTGCTGCGGGTTGCCGTAACGCGACGTGGCGGCAAAGTAGCCGGTTGTCTGGTAGCCCCAGGAGCCGTCGAAGGGATGCTCCATAAGCGGCATGACCTCGATATGCGTGTAGCCCATGTCGCGCACGTAGTCCACGAGCTCCACCGACAGGTCGTCGTAGGTGTAAAACTCGCCACGCTGCGCGGGGAAGGGGTCCATGGGGCCGGGGTAGTTGCCGTGCTCGTCGGGCTCGCCCTGCGGCGCGTCGCCGTGGCGCTTCCACGAGCCAATATGCACCTCGTAGATGTTAAGCGGCTGCGACATGTGGTTGTGGCCGGCGCGGCGCTTGAGCCATGCTGCGTCGTTCCACTGGTAGTCGTCGATGGTCCACAATACGCTTGCCGTTCCCGGAGGGCACTCGGCCTTAAAGGCGTACGGATCGGCCTTGTAGAGCTTTTCGCCTTCGTTGGTCTCGATAAGGTACTTATAGAGCTGGCCCTGCTCGGCACCAGGAACAAAGCCTTCCCAAATAGTGCTCGTACGCACGGGAACCAGCGGGTTGGCTTGCTCATCCCAGTCGTTAAATTCGCCAATGACGTGGACGCTCTTTACGTCGGGCGCCCAAACGCAAAAGCGCCAGCCACGCGTACGGTTCTGCGTGTCGGGGTGAGCACCCATCTTTTCCCAGCTGCGCTCCCACATTCCAATGCCAAACAGGTAGACATCGTCCTTGGAGAGCTCCGGTGCGTGCGGGGCGGCTTTACGGGTGGCGGGCTTTTTGGTTACTGGCTTTAGCTTTGTATCGCTCACGTTTGATCCCATCATGACGCGGCAGCATGTTGCCTTGGTGACTAGATGCCAAAGGTCCAAGGCTGCACGAATCGAAGGGACGGCGAAGTTTCAGTGATTCGTTCCACCTCGCGTGCTCGGTGGAACTTTCGGCAAAAACTACGATAACACCTGTTCGTTAGTTTTATGGACGAAAGTGGATTTTCGGGGGCGTTTAATCGGTAAGCGCCGTGTTTATACCATTGGCAGAATTGCCGTGGTAAAACTCTTGACAGTTTTTACCAATTAGGGTTTCAAATTGTTAGTCAGACGTTTGGTAAAACGTTTTTAGCAGCTTGTTTACCATTTGACATCGAAAGGCTCGTTTATGGACCACATCGCTGCCCCAAGTGTTGCTTTTATTTTCGATTGCGACGGCACCCTGGTTAATAGCACCCCTGTCTGGGCCTATGCGCAGCCCGAGTTATTGCACCGTCATGGCATTAATGTAACGGTCGACGATTTTGCCCAGTTTGAACATCTTTCGCTGGAGGACGAGTGCCAGGCCTACCACGACACGTGGGGCATTGGCACGAATGGCGAGGAGCTGTATCGCGAGCTGAGCGAGATTTTGATTGATGGGTACTCCAAGGTGCCGCCGCGCGAGGGTCTCTTGGCATTTTTGGAGCAGGCGAAGGCGGCCGGTATTGCCATGTGCGTGGCCACGTCCACGCCGGCCGAGCTGGTGCAGTCCGCCCTTGCGGGTGCTGGCCTTGATCGCTATATGGATTTTATTACCACGACGGGCGAGGCGGGACGCTCCAAGCAATTCCCCGACGTATACGAGCTGGCGTTGCGTCGCCTGGAAGAGCGCCACGGGCACCAGTTTGAGCGCGCGTGGGTGTTTGAGGACGCCGTCTTTGGACTTAAGAGCTCCGGCACTTTAGGCTTTAAACGCGTGGGTATCTATGACCAGCATGGCCGTATGGAGCGCGACGAGGTGCGTGCCAACTGCGACATCTTTATCGACAGCTATGAGGACCTGGACCTGGCCCGCGTGCTTTCGTTTGAGGGCTAGGCGAGGGCCGTGGCTTGCAAAGTATTAGTGGCTTGCGGCTCGCCGGTGGTGGCGAGCGAGGATCTGTTGCGTAGGCTAGCGGGGGAGTGCGACCACGTTGTCGCCGTGGACCGCGGGCTCGACGCGCTACTGGGCGCCGGACTGGGCTGCGACGTATATGTAGGGGATGCCGATACGGTGAGCGACGCGGGACGCGTTCTGGTCGATGCCGCCGAAGCCTTTGAGGTGGAGCGTCACAACCCCTACAAGGACTATACCGATCTGGCATTGGCGCTCGAGTCCGTCCGCCGTCGCTGGCCGGGTGCCGAAGTGGTTGCGACTTGCGCCACCGGCGGCCGCCCGGATATGGCCCTGTCTGTGTTAGGGCTACTGGCAGGCTATGCGGACGCCCCCGTCTGGATCGAAGAAGACGAAGTGACGTCCAGAATCCTGCACCAGGACGAGACCTGGACCATCGAGGGCGCCGAGGGCAAAACCTTCTCCATCATCGCCATCGCTCCCAACACAGAGATAAGCGAACACGGCCTAGAGTGGGAGCTAGACCATAGCCCCCTGGGCCTGTTGGCCGACACGGGCATCTCCAATGTCGTCAGGAAAACGGCCAAGATCCAAGTCCACACCGGCACCGCGATAGCGTATTTGTTACGTGAGGGTTTTATCGGGACGGTGGATAAAAATAATCGCTCGTAGAGTGATTATTTTTATCCACCGTCCCAGGAAAACCCGTAAGAAAAAGTTTCAACAAAAACCTCTTGCATCAAGCATAACATTCCCCTATAGTAACTCCTCGTCACGGGGGCGTAGCTCAGCTGGGAGAGCGCTTGACTGGCAGTCAAGAGGTCAGGGGTTCGATCCCCCTCGTCTCCACCATCGTGAATGCAAGGCCACTCAATCGAGTGGGCTTTTTATTTGCATATGGTTTTTGACGGCCTGAACTGCATTTTTTCAATATTTGCAAATTGCTGTCCTGTTCAAGTTTGCCGTCTACAGTAGTTGTCGCAAATTTTGCGACAACTACACCCCAAAAGGTGTCCAACAAACCGCCTCAAAATGCTTTGACTCTGTAGCGGTCATGCCTATTGTGCGATGAGCATTTTCGCGATGCGACGCCCACGCCAGCACCTGTAAAAAAGTTGCGCAATAACCCGCAAGTTTTGTACAGAGTTTGTTAGCTAGATGCAATTCTTCTTACAACTCACAACGTCAGCCTTGCAACTCAGGTAGTGAACGCCAACCTATGTACCCCCATTAACCTGCGGCAATGTGTGCAAGACGGCACAATATCCCCCATAACCGCGGCAAATCAACAATGTGTTGCTCAACACACCCTAAAACGTTTGGGCTATCTGCTGTGCTAGGATACAGAACGTTACATGGGTTCAACTGTGCTCACGTCTCCAGCAAGACGCAAAGCGCAGGGTCGATCAGCATCCGGCCGTAACGGCGGTGCCAGAAAACCACGAGCTCCAATAGCGTCGTCATGCTTATCTCATCGAATGACTTGTCCTTGTTTACGTGCAAGCATTTCTTTCGAATCGATAATTCATGGCAAATAGCAGCAGTTCTACAGCTGTTTGCGTGCAGTCCAGTTTTGTACCCGCTTGACTGGGCTGCATGCAGTCAGCTGGAGACGCGGTCATTTTGCGATACACGTCCGCGACTCTAGCAACTGCACTCATACATACCGTTCACGGTGGGGCAGAGCCACGCGCTTGTCTAACTGGGCTCAGGGTTTGAATATGGAGCGCCTTCGCGCACACGCGCCCTGGCGAAGCCATACCCAAACCCCGTGAGCCACACGTAAGACAGCAAGGGGGTGGTGCTCGTGTGGTATGTGATCCAGGTCATTAACGGTCGCGAAGACGTAATGCGCGAGCGCATCGAGCGCATGGTGCCGGCAGGTGCCATGCAGGAGCTCTTTTATCCCCAATATCAAACCGAGATCAAGGTACACGGTGAGTGGGTCAACACGACCAAGCCGTTGTTCCCCGGTTATCTGATCTGCGATACGGCAGATCCCCGCACCGTGCAACAGTATCTGCTGCGCATGGACGACTTTGCCCGGGTGCTATCCCAGGACGGTCGGTTTGTGCCGCTGGCAAAAGAAGAGGTCCAGCTTATTGGCGGGTTTACCACTAGGGGAGAGCGCATAGTACCCATGAGCGAGGCTCTAAAGGATGGAGACCAGGTCGTAGTGACGGCAGGTCCGCTGCTGGGCCACGAAGGCCTCATCAAAACCATTAATAGGCGCAAGTGCACAGCTTATTTGGAACTCAATCTGTGCGGACGATGTGTAACCACACGCATCGGCCTTGCGGTGCTTTCAAACGAGCAGCGCGCCATGCGCAACCTAAAAAAGGCGATCGCCTAGCTGCTGGCAATCGCTGTACAGAACGGGGGGGGGGATTCCCAAGCCGGGGACGAAGTGTTGGAAGAGAACATGTCGGATAAAACAGAATATGCAACAAATGCGCCAGCGGGTGCGGCGCTGATTGCTCAGGCCATGGGCCGGCGCGAGGGCGCCGGCCGGTACAAGGCTATGCAATCCATCATGGACTGGGACCGCTCGCGCCTGGCCTACCGAGCCGTCAAGCGCACCTTCGACATAGTGTTCAGCGGCTGCGTGCTGGCCGTCATCGCCGTGCCCAGCCTTGTGCTGGCCGCGGCTATCCGACTGGAGAGCGAGGGCAACCCGTTCTACAGCCAGATCCGCGTTGGCCAGACCCGCCCCGACGGCAGCCTGACCACCTTCCGTATGTGGAAGTTCCGCTCCATGTACAAGGACGCCGACGAGCGCCTCGCCGAGCTCAAGGAGCAGAACGAGATCGCCGGCGCCATGTTCAAGATGAGGGAGGACCCCCGCGTCACCAGGATCGGCAGGTTCATCCGCAAGCACTCCATCGACGAGTTCCCGCAGTTCGTCAACGTGTTCCTGGGCCAGATGTCGGTCGTCGGCCCGCGACCGCCGCTGCCGAACGAGGTTGCGGAGTACACCGAGTTCGACCTGCAGAGACTTGCCGTGAAGCCCGGCATCACCGGCTGGTGGCAGGTGACGGAGCGCAACGACACCGACTTCGACGGCATGGTCCGCCGCGACCTGGAGTATATCGCCAGGAGGGGCGTTCTGACCGATATGAAGATTGTTGCTCTCACCGTTATAGAGGTACTGACCGGAAGCGGGGCGTGCTAAGAATGCATGGTTCTCGTCTTTTGCATAGTTCTCACCCGCTTAAGATCTTGGTCATCTGCCAACACTACTGGCCCGAGCAATTTCAGATTACCGAGGTGTGCGAGGAGCTTGCTAGACGCGGTCACGATGTGACCGCGCTCGTTGGCGTTCCCAACTATCCCACGGGTGTTATCCCCGATGATTACCTTGATGGAAAAAACCGCATACAGGAGCGCAATGGCGTTCATATCGTGCGCGTAGAGGAGATACCGCGTAAGAACGGTATCGTTGGCTTGGCGCGAAATTATATTAGCTACATGGTGAAAGCAAAGAAGAAGGCAAAGGAGCTTCCGGGCGACTTCGATGTCGTTTTCGCATACCAGATAACGCCGGTTCTTATGGCTGCACCCATGAAGGACGCCAAGAGAAAATCTGGTTGTCCTGCGCTTCTGTACTGTGCGGACATCTGGCCCGATGCCGTCATGGCCATGCTCCCAAGCACACTTTCATTCGCATTGCCACTCGTTAGGGTTGTCAGTACTGCCATTTACCGCGAGGCGGACTTCGTGGCGACGAATTCGAGTGCGTATGTCGATTGCTTCGAGAAGGTACATGGTTTCGAGCGAGAGCGCCTGGAATACGTCCCACAATACGCCGATGACAGATACCTTGATATGGAGTTAAGCCCCTCGCCCGCGCTGAAGACTAGGTTCATGGTTATGGGAAACATAGGGCGGCTGCAGGACATGCCATGCGTGCTCGATGCCGTCAACCGAATCAAGTCTAGGGACGATTTTGAGCTACATGTCGTTGGAACCGGCTCCGTTATCGATGACTGTAAGCGATATGTAGCCGCAAACGGCCTCGGCGACAAGGTGATTTTCCATGGCCGTCATCCCTTCGAAGAAATGCCCAACTTTTACCGTATGGCGGACTGCTGCATCCTGACACTACGGGTTCCGGGAGCACCCTGGATCAGCTCGACGCTGCCCAGCAGGCTGCAGGGTTACATGGCCGCCGGAAAGCCCATTCTCGCCGCTATTGACGGTTCGGCTGCTGAGGTCATCCGAGATTCGGGTTGCGGCAGGTCTGTTCCCGCCGGCGATTCTGCGGGGCTCGCCTCCCTCCTAGAAGATTTCATCGATAATCGCGCAGCCTACGAAGGTCGCGGCGAATCGGGAAGGGCTTATTTTCGGGCCAACTTCACCAGAGACAGATTTATGGACGAGATCGAGTCGCTGCTAATCGCGACATCGACTGGAAATGAAAGGTAATTAATATGCAAAACGAAAGTTACTTCAGCGGTAAAACCCTGATGATCACGGGCGGTACAGGCTCGTTCGGCAACACCGTGCTCAAGCACTTCATGGACACCGACCTTGCCGAAATTCGCATCTTCTCCCGCGACGAGAAGAAGCAGGACGACATGCGCCATCGCCTGCAGGAGAAATCCCCCGAGCTTGCCTCCAAGGTCCGCTTCTTCATCGGCGACGTCCGCGACGCCCAGTCTGTTCGCGATGCCATGCACGGCGTGGACTACATCTTCCATGCCGCCGCCCTCAAGCAGGTTCCCTCCTGCGAGTTCTTCCCCATGGAGGCCGTCAAGACCAACGTCATCGGCACCGACAACGTGCTGCACGCCGCCATCGCCGAGGGTGTCGAGAAAGTCGTGTGCTTGTCGACCGACAAGGCCGCCTACCCCATCAACGCCATGGGCAAGTCCAAGGCCATGATGGAGTCCATCATCTACGCCAACGCCCGCAACGGCGCCGGGCGCACCACCATCTGCTGCACTCGCTACGGCAACGTCATGTGCTCGCGCGGCAGCGTGATTCCGCTGTTCATCAAACAGATTCGCGCGGGGGAGCCCGTGACGGTGACCGACCCCGGCATGACGCGCTTCCTCATGAACCTCGACGAGGCGGTCGACCTGGTGCAGTTCGCCTTCGAGCACGCCAACCCCGGCGACCTGTTCATCCAGAAGGCACCTGCATCCACGATCGGCGACCTTGCCGAGGCGGTCCAGGAGGTGTTCGGCCGCACCGAGACGCGTGTCATCGGCACCCGACACGGCGAGAAGCTCTACGAGACGCTCATGACCCGCGAGGAGCGCCTGCGTGCCGAGGACATGGGCGAGTACTTCCGCGTTCACGCCGACACGCGCGACCTTAACTACGATAAGTTCTTCGTGGAGGGGGAGGTCCACACCCAGGCTGACGAGCCCTATACGTCCCATAACACGAGGCGCTTGGACGTGGCTGGCACGATCGACAAGATCAAGACCGCCGAGTACGTGCAGCTAGCCCTGGAGGGCCGCGAGGCAGAGGCGGTGCAGTAGGCATGCGCTTCCTGGTTCTTGGTGCCACGGGGATGGCAGGCCACCTCATCTCGCTCTACCTCAAGGAGCGCGGGCACACTGTGGTCGGCTTCAGCCGCCGCGGCGTGCCGTTTCTCGACAGTCAGGTCCTGGGTGACATTCGTGACGAGAAGCTTTTGCAGGACTCTATCGACGAGGGCGACTTCGACGTGATCGTTAATTGCATCGGGGTGCTGAACAAGGCTGCCGAAACTAATCCCGACGCCGGCAGGATAAACGGCGAGCTTCCGCATGTCCTGGCCGGCATGACCGAAAGTAGGCAGACGCGCGTGTTCCACATGAGCACCGACTGCGTGTTCGCGGGAAACACCGGGCCCTATACGGAAAATAGCGAACCGGACGGCGAGAGCGCCTACGACCGGACCAAGGCGGCGGGCGAGCTTCGCGACGGCAAGAACCTGACGTTCCGCAACTCGATCGTGGGGCCCGATATGAACCCCGGCGGCATCGGGCTGCTCAACTGGTTTATGGGGCAGCGCGGGCCAGTCAAGGGCTTCACTGGCGCCATCTGGACGGGCCTGACGACCCTGGAGCTCGCCAAGGCGATGGAGCACGAGGCGTGCGAGGAGGCCCATGGGCTCGTGAACATGGTGCCTGAGGGCTCAATCAACAAGTACGACCTGCTGCAGCTGTTCAACCGTGAGCTGCGCGGCGGTGCCATCGAGATAATACCCGACGCGGGGCTGCAGCTGGACAAGACGCTCGTTCGCACGAACTTTGAGCCGAGCTACCGTCCGAAGTCCTATCCGGAGCAAGTACGCGAGATGGCCGGCTGGATAAGGGAGCACAGGGAACTCTACCCCCACTACGAGGTGATATAGATATGAGCAAGCTGAAACTTATGGTTGTCATGGGCACACGCCCTGAGATCATCAAGTTGTCCGAGGTCGTGCGTAAGGCCGATGAGTACTTCGAACTCTCAATCGTTCATACGGGTCAGAACTACGACTATGAGCTGAACAAGGTGTTCTTCGACGACCTGGGTATCCGCGAGCCGGATCACTACCTAGGCGTGGTCGGTGAGGACCTCGGCCAGACGATGGGCAACGTTATCTCTAAGAGCTACGAGTTGTTTGCTGCGGAACGACCTGATGCCGTGCTGGTGCTGGGTGACACGAACTCCTGCTTATGTGTGATTTCCGCCAAACGCCTGAAGATCCCCGTGTTCCACATGGAGGCTGGCAACCGCTGCAAGGACGAGAACCTGCCCGAGGAGGTCATCCGCCGCATCGTCGACGTGACGAGCGACGTGAACCTGTGCTACTCCGAGCACGCGCGCCGCTACATTCTGGATACTGGCGTCAAACCCGAGAACACCTACGTTGTGGGCAGTCCCATGGCTGAGGTGCTGGATCGAGTGCTGCCGAATATCGAGGCGTCGACCGTTCTGAATGACCTAGGCCTTAAGCCTGGGCGCTATATCTTGCTTTCCGCGCACCGTGAGGAGAACATCGACATTGAGGAGAACTTCTTCAGCCTGATGGGCGCCGTGAACGCGATGGCCGAGAAGTACGACGTTCCTGTTCTCTATAGCTGCCACCCGCGCAGCGCCAAGATGATCGAGCGCCGTGGCTTCAAGTTCGATAGCCGCGTCATCCAGCATAAGCCGCTTGGATTCTTTGACTACAACCAGTTGCAGCGAAACGCCTTGTGCGTCGTTTCGGACTCTGGGACCCTTCCCGAGGAGGCCTCGTACTTCAAGTTTCCCGCGGTCTCCGTACGAACTTCGACCGAACGTCCCGAGGCGATGGATGCCGGTGTGTTTTGCGTCGGCTCCATCACCTCCGAACAGGTCCTACAGGCCGTTGATCTTGCCGTTGCTATGCATGCCAGAGGCGACGACGGCGTGGAGGTACCGGCCTACGCTGATCGCAATGTGGCGACGAAGGTGATCAAGCTCATTCAAAGCTATACCGGCATCGTGAACAAGATGGTGTGGAGGAAAGCCTAGCTTGAAATACGTCCAGATAAACGCATACTCGGGCGGCTGGGCCGACTCGATTATATTTAAGAAGCACCGCGAGCTTGTGGCCTCAGGCGACGAGTCTTGGGTGTTCTGGGCCCGTGGCGAACGCGAGCAGGATGAGCATCTGCAGCGCATTGCGAGCTATCCCGAGGTTTGCTTGGACGTTCTGCAGACGCGCCTGGACGGAAAGCCCGGTTTTCACTCTAAGGCGATTACGCGGCGTCTCCTCAAGAAGCTGGACGAGATAGACCCCGACGTAGTGCATTTGCATCTCCTTTTGGGCTACTACATCAATATCGAGATGCTGTTCGAGTGGCTTGCTGCTCACCGCTGTAAGGTGGTCTGGACGCTGCACGATTGCTGGGCGTTCACCGGGCACTGCATCTACTTCACGCATGTTAAGTGCGTGCAGTGGAAGGCTGGTTGCGCTGCATACTCTTCGTGCCCGCAGAAACGGACGTACCCCGAGACCTTTGCAGGTGATGGAGCAGTTTGCTGGTCGTTTGAGCAGAAGAAGCGCCTGTTCACCATGTTGTCACCAGAGCGCGTGCAGCTGATAACGCCCTCGCAGTGGCTGGCCGACCTCGTCAAGCAGAGCTTTCTGGGCAACTACAGCGTGAAAGTCGTTCACGATACCGTGAATACTGACATCTTCAAGCCGACACCAAGCGATTTTCGTGAGCGCTTCGGGCTAGAGGGTCGATTCGTGGTATTGGGTGTTGCTGCTAGCTGGAGCGAGCGCAAGAGGCTTTCCGTCTTCATTCGGCTAGCGAGGGAACTCGATCCTGAGCGCTTCTCCGTCGTGGTCGTGGGACTAGCGGAGAAGCAAATTAACCATGCCAAGGCCGAAGCACCCTCTATCGTAGCCTTGCCTAGGACTAGCTCTATGGAAGAGCTAGCTGAGATTTATACGGCCTGCGACGTACTGCTTAACCCCAGTGCCGAGGAAACCTTCGGCATGAACGTTGCTGAGGCCGCCGCATGTGGCACGGGCGCAATCGTGGTTAAGGGGTCTGCCTGCGCCGAGGTGGCAGATCCAGAGAAGACAGTGACGGTGCAGTTGGGACTGGAGGGACTACGGGAAGCCGTAGAGGATTGGAATCGAAACCGTAGAGACGGAAGGACGGTATGAACGTCTCAACTAAGGTAAAAAGCACCATTCTTAATGCTTCTGCGTCTAGCATTGTGACGTTGCTAGCTCTAATTGCTATATTCTTGATAATGCTATTTGTGGGGTCGCCGACGGATGACTACCAGGCGTGCAACCAGCTTGTAATTTTTGCAGCTTTAGTCTCATATGTGGCTATGCTTTACCATGCCTTTAGGCTTACCGAAAGTATCAGTATTTATTTTCTTGTCTTGCTTGTGTCTTTCCCTTTTTATTTTGGGAAGCAACTTCTCGTCGCTTTCGGACTTAAGCCTGCCCGTATCTATATTTCGTCTACCGCGCTAACTGTTCCATCCATTTGGGAGTCCAGCTTCTTCATCCTTCTTTCGCTCGCAATTCTGCAGCTTGGCTATTGCTTTTTTGCTAAACGGAGGCCATCCGACTTGAGGGCAAGGGCGGAGCAGGTGAGACATTCAAGGTCTTATTATGCTCTTCGTAAGGCAAGTATGCTGCTGGTAATAGTTCTTGCAATTCCGACACTTGTCTATCTTTTGCAAAACATTCAACTCACCAGTTCAGTCGGTTATGGGGCTCGCGTTTCTGATGCCGCATATCGCCGTTCAGGAATAGCCAATGCCTTCGGTATTCTCGGAGCGATAATGCCCTATGCGCTTTTGGCTGCTTTCCTGACGAGGGAAAAGGGTGAAAAGTGGCAAATACTTGCGACTTGCATTTATTCGGGACTTTACATGATGCAAGGAAGCAGGACCGATGTCTTTGTCCTGGCCCTAGCTTTTGCCTATGTTTGGTTTCTTTGCTATTCGAATAAAAGCGCTGCAGCCTCGCTCTTTCAAATGGGCATAGCATTGGCGTTGCTGGCTGCGCTCTTTTCTTTTGGCTCATTTGCGCGCGCCGGTTTCTCTGATACCGGAATGGTCTCTGATGTCGATGGCAGTAATATACTTGTTGAAGCGGTTGGGGAGGCTGCGTCTACATATTCCGTTACCGCTAAGGTAATTGAAATGGTGCCAGAACAAATTAAGACTGCCAACGGCGAGACCTATCTCGCTGGTCTTCTTTACGTCCTCCCAAATGGGCTTACGGGCAATGCTTACCTGCAGTCTAAGTCCGTGGATGAAGTCTTTTCTACCTATCTTACTTATTACGGTGGGGTGGGGTCGTCTTTCATCGCGGAGGCATATTTTAATTTCGGTGTATGGTCTGTTGTCCTGTTCTTTCTGTTCGGAGTTTTCATTGCGATTCTTCAGAATGCGGTTGAACGAAGCTACGAGAAAGGGTTCTACGGCACGTTATTCGCCTGTTGCGCTTCGTTTATGCTCATTTCCTTCTATATACGCAGCGACATTAGAACGTTCCCAAGATACTTTATCTGGAATGCGCTCCCCATCATTATCGTACAGCAAGTGATATCACCTCGTGTTAAAGCCCATACGGAAGGGGCGGAGCCCTCCGAGGCTGATTCGATGGATAGCCAGAGATGCTTTGGAGGGTTGAAATGAAGATTTTAGTTGCTCATCCACAGCAGCAGCATTCGTATATGTTGGCACGTGCGCTGCTGGCTGCGGGTCATGACGTTACTTATATGACAACCGTTTACGGTGGTCCTGGTAGTCTCACAAGGCTTGTCACGCGTTTTCTGGATGGCAACAATCGAAGTAAGGCCGAGGGGCGCTACATGGCAGACTTCCCGGATGAGCGCGTGGTACAACGATACGAAGCACTGGGTCTTTTGAGTCTACTGCTTTTGCGCGTTGACAAGAACAAAAGGTTCTACGACTCGCTTAATCGGTGGATCGATAAACATTTTGGGTTGAAGGTTGCGAAGTTCGCTGAGCAGGGGGGCTTCAATGCTGTGGTCTGCTACAACGAGCACGCGTTTTCCGCCTTTGAGGCGCTCAGTCTTACGGCGCCTGGAATTGCGCGCGTCTTGGACGTGTCTGCCTCCATGAAGCCGTATCACGCCAAGGCGTTTCTTGAGGATATCGAGACAGACCCTTGGCTTCCCGCCACACGCAAGCGTGAATTCATTGATTATTTTAAGGATGGGCTTGGAGAAGCCTTCGACGAGGTTGCTGCTTCGGACTGGTTCCTATCGCCTTCAACACACGTCGATGAGTCGCTTCGCTTCTGCGGCGCAAATGGCGATGCAATTATTCGTTGTCCCTATGGCTCCTACTTTAAGTCTAATGGCCTTAATTCAACAGTACACTCGCCCGTTCGTTTCGTCTACTGCGGCCGCGCTTCTATGCCAAAGGGTATTCATCATTTACTGCGCGCGGCTGACGAGCTTGAGTCGGGGACCTTCGAGCTCACAATCATCGGCTCCTATGATAATGCCGACGGTTTTCTCTCTCCTTACCTTGATAAATACGAGTTCACGGGCAACATTTTACAATCACGAGTGAAAGAAATCATGTCTGAACAGGACGTGATGGTATTTCCGAGTTTGACGGACGGCATGTCGCTCGCCTGCCTAGAGGCGCTTACTTGTGGTCTGCCTTTGTTGACGACTGATGCTGTTGGTGCTTCAGATTTCGTCGTAGAGGGTTCTAACGGCTTTGTGGTGAAGCCTGGTGATGAAGCCGCCCTGGTTGAATGCATGCAATGGTTCATCGAGCACCCCCGCGAACTCTCAGCGATGAAAATCGCGGCCGCCAAGAGCGCTCGCGGAATTACGTGGGAGGCTTATGACGAGCGCGTTAAGGACGCATTCGCTCGAATTGGTGGTGAACTACCTCTTGGTGACCAAACTCTCTAAAACCAAAGCGAACCTCACCCTGGCTCTGGGGGCTCAGTTCATTGTCCTTGGTACAGGGATTGTGAAATCACTGCTGCTGCCTCACGTGATGAGCATCGAAAGCTTTGCGTACTGGCAACAGTATGTGCTCTACTCCGGCTTCGTTGGGATTTTCGCACTGGGTTTCAACGACGGCGTCTATCTTCTTTACGGCGGCAGCGCCTACGATGACCTTCCGTTCGAAAGGCTGAGAGCGGCATTCAGGTTCTACTGCGGCATGCTGCTTCTGTTCGCTGGGGCGATTGCCATCTATGCGCTCATGCAGGACGTTGAACGCGGCTTTGGTTTTTTCTTCGTAGCCCTCGACACCTTCGTGCTGTGCGTTTCGGGCCTTATGACCTACGTGCTGCAGATCACGGACCAGTTCAAGTGGTACGCTCTTTGCACAGTCATCGACAAGTTCGTGTTCCTCGCTGCTGCGGCAACCATGTCGCTTCTAGGCATCACAGACCACAAGCTGTACGTGATCGCCGACTTTTGCTCGAAGATTGTGGCCTTCTCTGTCTTCGTGCGCCGCTGTCGGCGCCTTGCATTCGGGCCTGCGGCTGACGTAAGGGAGGGCTGGCGGGAGTTCTCTGGTGACATCAAGGTTGGCATCAATCTCATGTTCGCGAACTTTGCTGGCATGCTCGTGGCTAACCTTGGGCGATTCATTGTCGAATGGTTCGGCGGGCTGGACTCGTACGCTTACTATTCTTTCGGAACCAGTGTTACGAATCTCGTACTTACCCTTGTTACTGCAGTGTCATCCGTGCTCTACCCAGCTCTCAAACGTCTGCCTGACGACGCTTACGGGTCGTACTATGAGCGCATTGACCGTGTTGTCTTCTGGCTCGCATGTACTGGTCTCGCTGTGTATTTTCCCGCCTATCTTGGCGTTGAAGCCTTCTACGCAAAGTACATGCCAATGCTCGCGTACCTGAACCTACTATTCATTGCAGCCGTCTACCAGTCTAAGATGTCAGTTCTCGTCAATACTTTCTATAACGCGCTTCGCAAGGAACACAGGCTTCTAGTCGTGAATCTGCAGAGCGTCTTAGGCTTCTGCGCGATCGCTTTCTTCGCCTACTCGTTTACGCGGGATATTTGGTGGATTGCCGCGTCCACCGCGATCGTTGGAGCCGGGCGTTGCTTGATGTCAGAGTTTGAGCTGCGGCGAGAACTGGGCATTGGGGGAGTGCTAGGGGCAATCGCTCCGTTGACGCTTGCGGTCGCGTTCTTTATTGCCACGCAGTTTTTTGATTTCTTCGTTTCCGCTGTTGTCTATGCTATTTCCGTTGCGGGTGTGGCAGGGACTTACTTGGTCATTGCCGAGAGAAAGAAACCGAGGCGTGCACGATGAAAATCGTTTTTGTGGTCGATGCCTATTTCCCGCGTTATGCAGCGGTTGAGAAATGCGCTAAGAACCTCGTTGATGTCCTTCTCCATGGCGGACATGAGGTTACCGTCATAGCCAAGCGGTATTGGGACTCGCCTGAGGATCATACTAGTGAGCTGCCCGAGGACACCGTCTTCGTTTCGACTCGGCTTTCAATGGCGAGAGCCATGGTTGATAGTCGTCTTGCCGATGCCCCCGGTGCTTTTGGTTGGCGACTGGCGGACAGAACGTGTGCTTTGGTGAACTACGCCGGAACGCTTGCGGGTCGCAGCTGCGCGCATTGGAGTTTGGTCGATGCTTACAGGAAGGCTATAGAAAAGCTGGGGTTCGTCCCGGACCAACTCGTACCATGCTCTTCGCCTTTTGAAGGGGTTGTGGCATGCGCTGAGTACGTGAAGCAGCATCCCTGCGTAAAGCTTACACCCGTCATATTCGACCAGTTTGCGGACTCGGGCACGCTATGCAAGACTCGCCTAACGCGAGAGTTCAAGCGCAAGGCAAACATCGCCCTCGAGCGTGAAGCGCTCGAGGCTTCGAATCTCGTGCTCAACGTCACATGGGAAGAACACGTTCGCAAGTATCACCCAGATTGCCTGGACAAGCTTGTTCATATCGAACATCCGCTACTTGTGAGGCCGAAAGAGGCCCCCAAGTCCTCCAACGTGAAGAACGGAGTTCGTTCACGAGTCATATTCGCAGGCTCTCTCAGTGCGGGCGTTCGAGACCCTTCGGCCGCACTCGAGATTTTCTGTGGGCTGGAAGATGTGGCGCACCTTGACATGTATGTCATGGGGCCGGGACGCGATTTGGTACAACCAACGTCTTCGGAGCATCCTGATGCCGTTAGCCTACTCGATGCCGTGCCAGCGAGTGAGATGGCATATCTGCTTGCAAAGGCTGACTGTCTGCTGTCCATCGGTAACACGACAAGTGACCAGAAACCCAGCAAGGTCGTTGAGTACATGGCGACGGGAAAGCCCATCCTGCACATCTGCTCTATCGTTGGCGACCCCGTACGCGGCGATGTTGCCTCCTATCCGCTCGGTTGTGTTATCGAAGCAGGTGAGGACACGGTGTGTGCGAGAGAGACCGTTCGGGAGTTCTTGGAGCGAACTCGTGGCGAGGAGATGGCTTTCGATGAAGTGGCTGAGCTGTTTCGCGATGAAGACCCAGAGGTGGCTGTCGAGAGACTCTTAAACTGCGGGGGGGCACCTCATCATAGCGGGGACCTTTTCTAAGACGGTGCCTCCGACATACCTGATAGATATACTCGCCGAGGCACACGGGTCGGTTAAGGTGGACGTCTATACATCCGCCGCTTGGGTGCGCAGGCTTTCCAATAATCCTGTATTCACTAAGAGCGGCAGCTCCGTGACGAGTTGGGTTCCTGCAGACATGTTGCCGGCTCTTTTTGAAAAACATGACTGCCTGCTCTCCATCGGCGAGCTACCGGGAAAGCAACTCTCGAGCAAGATTTTTGGCTATATGGCAAGTGGTAAACCTATTGTCCACATCTACCATACCGACGACGACGCCAATCTCCCTTATCTTGCCAAGTACCCGCTGGCGTTGACCATAAAGGACGACGAGTCCAAACTTCCCGAGAACGCGTCGAGGCTTTGTCGTTTCCTTCTTTGGGCGAGGGGCAAGAAGCTCGATTTTGATGTGGTAAGCGAGACGATGAGTGAGTGTACACCCGAGGCGGTTTGCCTTGAATTAGTGATGTAGATTTGTATTTTCGGCCGGCGAGGTTGCCGGCCGTTTTTTCTGAGGAGTTGATTCATGTCCAAGAGGCTTTACGGACTTGATCTTTTGAAGATCATCGCGATGATCTTCATCATCGGTTTGCATTTTAATTTTCGGACTGGAGCGCTAGCCAACTTTCCCTTTACCGATGGTCGATTCTATCCCACGGGTATCTCGGAAGCGATTTTCTACGTCTCCGTAGACTGTTTTGTCTTGGTCACTGGGTATTTTGACATCGTTAAGAAGCAGGTTAACGTCAAACGACTTGTGCATTTAGTTTTGGCTGTGTGGTTTTACTCTTGGGTGGGGCTTTTGGTCGGGCTCATGGCCGGTGCCAGACCGTCTCTTAATCAGCTCCTCATGTGTGCCCTACCGTTTACCACAGAACACTTCTGGTTTATCGATGTCTATTTAATCCTTAGTCTGTTGACCCCCTTTATCAATAAGGCTATCGCTGACATTGACCAAAAGGGCTACAAAGGCATCTTGCTGGTCAGCTTTATCGGATTCTCTGTTCTGCCTTCGCTTATGCCGTTTGCTTCTGAGATATTTTCCATAAATGGCGGAGCCAATATCGTCTGGTTCGTTATTCTCTACTTGATCGGAGGCTATCTGCGACTCTACAACCCCTTTGAGAGAGTTTCGAGCAAAAAACTCGTCCTCGGTTTCACTGGCCTGTCACTCATTACCTTTACTGTAAAATTAGCATCGCAGATGTTGGTCGCGTTCTTGTTTTCTGGCAAACATATCGGGGGGGGGGTTGCTGTATCACCACAATTCCATTACCGTTATTGCCGCGGCAGTGTTGCTTTTTGTTGTGATGCAACGACTCAACAAAAGCGACAATAAGGGGCGAAAGATCAGCGCTGTCGCAGGATGCACATTCGGAGTTTACCTAGGCCATGAACACGAATTCTTCAGAATGAGTTTCTGGCAAGGATTGGTCCCTTTTCTTCCGTCGTCACCGCTTTTTTGGACCTTTACGATGATTGGGCTAATTCTGTGCGTATTCTGCTTTTTCCTTGCCATTGAGTCGGCTAGAAAAAAGCTCTTTACTGTTTTCGGAATTGATGCGATGGGCAATAGAATCGCCGACTATTTTGATGCGCGCGCCCAGATTATTTAGATAAGCCTTTTGATAAGACGACTATGTGACACCGGATCGACCCCTTAAGGACATCAGGCGACTTCTGGCGAAGCGCATGGACGTGCCCCAGAACCTGATCGAAGCCATCGTGGGGGGGTCAACCGCACCCGTAAGCACTTCGTCGCCGACGAGGTGCTGCAGATGGTGTGGGACCGCGTGTACGAGGGCAAGGAGAAGCCGGTCGTGGGCGTCTACTGCCTGACGATGAAATCGAACTCCGACAACTTCCGCGCGACCTCCATCCAGGGCATCATGAAGCGCGTGAAGGCGAAGGGCGTGCCCGTGGTGGTCTTCGAGCCCACGCTGGACGCGCCGGAGTTCTTCGGCTCAGAGGTGACCCACGACCTGGAGGCCTTCAAGGCCGGCTGCGACGTGATCGTCGCCAACCGCTGGAGCGACGAGCTCGCGGACGTGGCGGATAAGGTGTACACGCGCGATCTCTTCAAGCGCGACTAGCGAGCTTTCTCGGAGCGATAAGAGGCCCCCAGCCACCACGCGGTGGCTGGGGGCCTTTCTTGTTTAGGGCAAGCCATGGAGGCGTTGTGCATATCATTCGTTCGTCGCGACGCCACTTTCCATGACAGCGGGTGCCTTACCGGTCGTTGGCGCAATAGTATTTATCAAAATGTATATGTCAATGATTATTTTGGCATGTTATGCTCGCGGAATATGGCCGTCTGGGCATCGAAAGCTGACACTCGGAACGGGAGGGCAGCGCTATCATAGCCGGGCATCAAAACCCCAATTCAATCTCCGTCGTCCGTAGGGAGGCCGCGCCATGCTTGCCATCGCCGAGCTCCTCACCAAGGCCCTCGAGACCCTCTTCAGGCGCAAGACGGTCAATGTGGCCGCGTTCGCCAACAGCGACGGGCCCGTTAGCGACATCCCCCTGGGCTACTTCTCCAGCGACCGCATCAAGAAGCACCCCGAGAAGCCGATCAACAGAATTGCGACTGAGCGCTTCGTGATTATGGCGAGGGCCGCGCTTTCGGGGGACTCCTACTACGACGTGCTGACCGTCTCCTCGCGCGCGCCGCATCCTCGTGAAAAGCTTCGACGCTGCGACGCGCGACTTCGTGATCGTGGGGGCCAATGCCGGCGAATACGGGTTCATAGCGGGAGCCCAGGTCGCGTTCCTGCAACGCGTCATGGGTCTGGTCGTCGGCAAGGAGGCCGTTGATAAGGACGAGGTGGCGCGTGCCCTTGCCAACGAAGCACGGGCCGCGCTCGCGGCCCAACCCTCGACGGGCAAGCACCTGCGTGTGGCGGCTCCGGGCGGCAGGCGCTGTGGCCAAATTAAAGGGTCTTCGAGAACAACACAGCTTCGCGCGGACGCGCCGTAAACGCTGTCGCCCCCACACGGGGCCACTTCATGAAGCCCGCCGTCAAACAATGGAGCATCCGAAAAATTCTCGGGCGCTCCAAAACCAAGTCCATCTTTATTTGCTGCTACCGCTTCTTGAGCAGCACCCAATCGAGGTCGGGCTCGAACACGCGCGGCTTCCAATCCCCGGCGATTTCGTCGATGTGCAGTGATATGCGCCTGTCACGCTCGTCAAAGTAATCGAGTCTGAGCTCGTCGAAATCGGGCACGTTTTCATGCTTTAGGCAGAAAAGGCACTTCTTGTGCACGATGCTGTTGGGAGGCAGCGTGAAAGAATACGAGTTATGGGCATCCTCCTCGCCATACTCTGAAGTTGTCACTTCAGTAACCTTTTCCCCCGCAGCTCGCTTTTTCTCTGTGTATTCGATTTGCACAGTTTTAGCGACTTCCTTGCCGTTCCTGTAGGGAACAACATCGACGTTTCGGACCACCCGCGAACGTCCCGTCGTGTTCTGGAACTCGAGCTTGAGCGGCACAACAAGCAAAGATTGCCCGCCGTCCTCGTGAAATCCCCATCTCTTCTTATTGTCAACGACCGTGCGTTTAGCGTAAATTCTAAGCTTTCCCTTGCGATCAAGCCACCTTGTAATGAGCATAATTACAAAGCTGCTAAAGAAGCCTATGAACCCGCCAATGAGAGTATCGGCACTGCCGGCTAAGAGGAATGCGAGATGTTGCACAAGGCCTTCCCTTCTAGTCTCTTAAACAAATTGCGAGTCTACACCTTGTCCGCAACGTCCGCGAGCTCGTTGCCCAACGTTTGGTGACAATCACGTGGCACCCCTCTTGAACGCCTCAAGGTCGTGTGTGTCTCCTACAGGTGGAACTGCTGCTCGGTGAGCCACCTGCTCGTCGGAAGGGAGGTCAACATCAGGGTGACCGAGTCGACGGTCGAGGTGTTCCTGGCTGGAGAGCGAGTGGCGCACCCGCCCATGCCCTCCGGGCCGCGCAACCGCCACTCCACCAGGGAGTCCGACGTGTCACTTACAGGGTAGCGTCCCGAATGACGCTCCTATGGGCTGTCAAGTCCTTTACTGGCCGACATTTTGGCATTCAGGTAGCGGTCGTATTCGCGTCTGATTTCCTCGTGGGGGCATACGTCTCTTTCTATTTCGCTGAGTCTTACATTCGGCACGTTAAGCTCTCGGGCAATCTGCTGCTGGGTCAGGCTGAGCGATTTTCTCATCGCCGCAAGTTCCTCGCCCCGGGCGTACTTCAGCCTCATGGGGTGCCGCAACGTCGAGTAAACCTCCCTGGCTATGAATCTCTTTAGGCAGCGCATGGCCTCTCGCTTCGTCTTGCCGTCGGACTTGCGCTTTGCCATGTAGGCGAGCGTTCTCTCGTCCCCGCTCATCCTGCTTACGGCAATCATGTGGAGAGCTTTATTGGCCTGCCTGTTCCCGCCGCGGTTGAGCCTGTGCCTGTCGGTCTTTCCGCTGGAGGCGGGAATGGGGGACACGCCGCAGATCGAAGCGAAACTTGCCTCGCTCGGGATGCGCTCCGGGTTGTCGCCCGCGGCGATCGCGAGTTCCGCGGCGTTGACGGTGCCGCACCCCTTCACCTGCAGGAGGGCTGGCGCATTGGCCTCGATGAGCCGATGCATGGCGCCCTCCAATTGGCCTGCTTTCTCATCGAGCTCCAGCCAGGTCCTGGCGAGCGCCCTCAGGGACGCAAGCAGCGGCCCGGCGACGTCGTCTTCCGCATTCGGGCGGCAAGACCCCAGTTTCCTGTACAGGCTCGCTCCCTTGAGCGGCCGGTATTTGGTCCTGACCCGCTCCGGGGCCGACACCAAGAGGGAGCCTATGGCGTTGGATACGCTGGTCATGGTGTTGACGTGTATGGATCTCGCCACCGTAAGGGCGCGCAGGCCCTCAACCCACTCGTTGTGGGACTTCGGCACTATGCCCTTTCCGGCAGCCACCGCGCGGGCGGCGTGCTCGGCGTCGATGCCATCGGTTTTGCCCTCTCCGACTCGCCTCTTTTCCCTCTTGGGGCGAAGTACTTCGAAGACGTCATAGCCGCGTTCCATGAGGTAGGAGCATAGACCGGCGCCATACGACGTCGTCCCCTCCATGCCTACCGCCACGCAGCCCGACGGGTCGCCGATTTCCTCCGCAAGTTGTTTGTAGCCCCATGTGGGTAAATTCAGTCGGCACTGACAATGCTGTTGTCAGCCATGTTGAATCCTCCCTATTCCACGAGTAAGGCGACCTCGCGCTAGTGCTTGTTGAGCCGCTTCTCGTCGGTTGCCACCCCCCGCGTTGGAAAGCCCGGTCGTGCCGCCCTGGACACCGCCAGCCTTGCCGTCATAGAACAGCCAAGGCTTCACCTCCTTGAACACAGAGGCGTCGCCGTCGTGGCCGTCCGGCAGCGCCTTGGCCGCCTTCACATTGCGTACGGCCTGCCAGCCGCAGCTCCTACTCTGCGCGCTCGTCTGCCGCCCGGGCCTTCACCTGCTCGATCACGCCGCGTAGGGCATCGGCTGCCTCTGCGGTCTTGGCGGCCTCGGCCACCTGGCCCTCAAGCTCCTTGATACGTACCTCTTGCTTGGCGAGAAGGACCTTGAACTCGTCGGGGCCATCGTCGGTGGCGGCAACTTCTTCTTCCGCATGCTGCACTTGTTCGTCTGTTTACCCTTGCGGGTGCTGCTGCGTCTCCGTCGCCTGCCCACATCGGTGTCCTCCTTCATGGGAACCACTTTCGTGAATCACGCAGGCAGGAGCCCGCCCGAATGCATGTTAGGAGCAGGGTATTTCTCTGTCACAAGAGCGTAGTCAGCTCGAACTAAATCACATTTAGTATTGTGCCACTTTCGAAGAGCTCAAAGCTTTAGCACAATCTATAAGGTAGCAGCTGTAAATCTGCTATCCTAAGCATGTTCCAAATTTCCACAATAGAGAGGAAATGGTATATGGAGGCAATAGACTACATGCCTAGGCTGGTGAGAGCCTGTTTAGAGAATGACAGAAGACTCGTTGAGTCAGTCTCGCTCACGGTGTCCCGCAAGCTGAGACGTGATCGTCCTGATCTCGCTTCGGAGATCGCTGGGGCGCTTGCAGCATCTGACATGAGAAGCGAGGCTACCCGTGCAGCCGAGATAAACCCGCTACCGATCGACCGAGAGACCCGCTTCTCTCTCGTAGAGTTCATAGAGCCAATCGAGCTACCGGACCCCATTCTTGATGCTGCAACCACAAAAGAGCTTGCCGACTTTCTCAAGGAAAGAGGTCTGATTCAGCGGTTTTTCGAGGATGGGATCGAACCCTCGAACAGTATCCTCTTCATTGGCGCTCCGGGCGTGGGTAAGACATACGCGGCCAACTGGCTTGCATACAAGCTCGCTCTTCCGCTCATAACGCTCGACCTCGCAACTTCGATATCCAGCTATCTCGGTCGATCCGGACAAAACATCAAGAGCGTCTTCGACTATGTCCGCGCACAGCCTGCGGTGCTCTTCCTGGACGAGTTCGACGCAATTGCGAAGCGGCGTGATGACGAGGGTGACCTCGGCGAATTGAAGCGCCTAGTGAACGTTCTTCTCAAAGAAATCGAGACATGCCCTAAGGGCAGCATCGTGCTTGCAGCTACAAATCATCCGGAGTTGTTGGATAGGGCGATTTGGCGGCGCTTCGACAGAGTTATAGAGGTGCCGCTTCCCGAGGAGAACGAACGCATGCGACTCTTCGAGAGACACTTGCCCAGCGACCGCTTCACGCTCTCGCAAGAGATGCTCTTCCTCATGGTCGAGAAGAGCGCGGGCATGAGCGCCGCAGACATTTGCAAGCTTTGCGAGCACATTAAGCGCCAATCAGTGATGAATCCGGGCGAGAGCATAGAGATCATTTCTCTGAGCGAGCTGTACTCCAAATGCAAACCTCAAACGAAGCAGGAGAAGAGTGAGGCATGCATAAAACTCAGAGAAATTAACCCAGCCCTTACCGTGCGAGACATTGCGCGGATCGTCGGAGTCGGCGCCTCGACGGTCTCCCGCTACATGAAGGAGGCATAAGCCATGTCCGACCCGCTGCCAATCCTTGCTCACGGCGAATCATATGCTCAGCCAGTTCAGAAGAAAACCGGTGGAGGTTCCAAGCCACGGCCACACGAGTACGAAGAGGCTAGGAACCGCCTCCTTGCTAATATCGGCGCTGTGTCCAGGCAGATGCAGACCGACCCTGATTCCTACCTCGAGGAAAAGGTGGTCTGTATACGTATGGAGCCCAAGTTCGAAGCAAAGTCCTATGCACCCTCGTCGGTGCTCACCTCTTCGGACGAGTTGCAAGTCATCGGCGGCAGGAGATACAAGACAGGCAACGTACAACCTCAGAAGAACGGTAATGACGAAGATGCAGGAGAGCAGCTCGAGTTCGCAAAGCTCTACTTCCTGCGCACGACCTCAAAGGGTCTTGCCGATTTTGAAAACGCGCTTCGCACCGGGTCAAACGAATCGGACGCATGGCGCAACGAGGTAATGTCCATCCGTTCCTTCGACCTGCTTGAGCCGGGCGAAAAGATACTTGGCTTCGATGCGGAATGGAAAGAGGGCCTGGTCGAAGCCGTGCTTCATCCGCTCCAAGAAAGCGCCGAGGATGCCGTAGACCTGTTCTGCAAGGCAGCAGGACTCGGTCGTGACGAAATCGAGGTACGGTCATACAAAGACGGCGTTACATTCATCGCCGCACAGTTGAGCAGGGAAGCTACTATGGCAGCAGCGAGAATCAACCCGCTGCGCACGGTTCACCCGATGGGAAGAATCGCCTTCGAGCCGATACGGAGCGCGATGAGCGCACCAGCACCGCAGGTTGCTGCGGCCCAGAATGTCCCACCTGTGACCGTCGGCGTCTTCGATGGTGGATGCAATCCCAATGTCCCGCTCCTCTCCGGCTATGTCAATGCGCATGATGCCGTTGCATCGCTGCCCGACCAAGACGGCATCGACCATGGAACGGGTGTATGCGGAGCCGTGCTGCATGGCGAGCTTTCTGGTAAGGGAGCTAGTGACGTCCTTCCTGCGCCCGAGGTGAAGGTTGAGAGCTTTCGAGTGCTGCCACCGAGCGATCCCATCGACATTGACCTCTACGAATCGATCGACGCTATCGAGTACGTAGTCGGGCATAATCCTGACATCCAACTGTATAATCTCTCATTTGGCCCCGCTGGCCCCATTCTCGACGATGACATCAGCCGCTTCACTTATGCGCTTGATGTGCTGTCGTACAACCGCGATGCCGAGCCGCCCCTCTTTTGCATTGCGGCCGGCAATGACGGCGATTTGCCAAGCCCAGATAATCGTGTGCAGTCACCAGCGGATCTGGTCAACGGCATCGGAGTTGGCGCGTTTTGTATATTGCCTGATGGTACGAAGGCACGCGCTCCGTATAGCTGTGTTGGTCCGGGAAGAGAGGGTGCCAAAATCAAGCCCGACCTCCTTGAGTATGGAGGGGACATCAACAAGCCATTCGTGGTGGTTGCCTCAAGCGGAAATGCTTTAGGCGCAAGCGCGGGTACCAGCTTTGCATCTCCTTTACTCGTCCACAAGCTTGGCAGAATGATGTCGCGAAGCGAGGATATCTCACAGCATCTCGCCCGGGCTCTGGTCCTCCACAATTCGAAGCACAGTGATAGCTTTGTTCGAGAAGAGTACGGTTTCGGCATTGCTCCAGATGATCCATCGAGTTGTCTGAGCTGTGACGACAACCGCGTCACCACGCTATATCAAGGCATGCTCAGACCTAAGCAGCTTGTCTCACTGCCGATATTTGCCCCCGGCATCGAGTCGGCGAAGGGGCTTATCACAATCAGCTGGACCATCGTTGCAGTCTGCGAAACGAATCCCAATGATTCGGATGCATACACCTCAAGCTGCATAGTAGATACCCTCATTCCTCATGCCAACAAATACACGTACTCGCTCAAAGGTACAAGCTATAGGCATACGGTGAATCTCGCCACCGAGGAGGGGCGTATCAAGGCAGCTGAACTTGAACTGCAGGGCTACACCTCATCAACCTTGCCGGTGAGCAAGCCTGCAAAGAAGTACTGGGAAGAGTCAGAGTTACGAGCCAACGATATGAAGTGGGACAGTGTCATTAGCAGGACACAGCGCATGAAATCAAGCTCATTGTATGACCCGAAGCTGACGCTCCAATCCTTATTCCGTAATAATAACGATCCCGATGCGCTCACTCGTTACTATGCGGTCGTGACGGTCGATGCTCCAGGCTACAATGGCAGTCTTTACAACAGTACGCTCCAGGAGTATCGCAACTTGCAGCCAATCAAGCTCAGGATTGAGCCGCGTCTTGAGGCACGGAGTTAATAGAATGGACGGCCATCGTGCATAATTGCCTGATGGCCGTCCTGCTACATACAAAGCAATAGATAGTATTAGGCAGACAAAACGATGCCTCTCTTGTCGAGTAACCTGTCTACTGTGTTGAACAATTCTTGAAAGTTTCCAAGGGTCACATTAACGAACTGATACCTTAGGTCTTTGGAATGTAGACTCTCTCCGAAGAGCTCAGTAATCCCCAAGTTGAATTGTGACTTGTCATGGCGACCTTCTCTTTCGAGGAAGGTCGCCATGACCCCATTCCGGTCTTGTGATTATTCGCTGATTATTGCATCAGTTTTGGTATGCCGTTCCATGCCGCACTGGCACGAGCTCCACGGTAGGCTGATACACATTGACACTAAGAACCTCTACGCGCCCGCAAGAAGCGTTTTCTTTTCAGAACAATCCAGATGGCACGAAGCGTGCCTTGGCAACGGGTAGGAGCTGATGCTGGCTTAGGTACTGTAAGTGGCAGTAAAGCTGTAGCTAAATCTAGAACTTCGAAGTTGTCTTTGGAGTTGGGCGCATCTATAGTCGAGATTCCTGAGTCCATGGGTCGGACTTTCGCATCGGCGTCGCCTCAAAACACATAACGTGGACTGAGCATGGTTCGACCGCCAGCTTTCAATCAAGCTTATGCCATCATTGTTGTGAATGGGGCGACCTCGGTTGCGGGTTGATATAGCGCAGTGAAAGAAATCTTTCGCTCTAAGTTGATGCAGGAGGGAATAATGGAGACATGCCGGTCAAAAGAGCCTGCTGATCAGCTCATCGATCATATTGATTCCTATCTCAAGGATAAGGACAATCAATATGCAATTGCACTTGAGGGAGATTGGGGATCGGGAAAGACCCGATTCATCGAAGGGAAACTCAACGAGTATCTCGAAAAGGGCGAATACAACCTTGTCCGCGTTTCCATGTTCGGAATTGCCACTGCTGATGATCTATACGAACGTATTGTGATGGCGCTTGTACACCTTAGCGATAAAGGTATGAAGGCGCAAGCTGCTGCCAAAACTATAGGGGGCGCCCTCAACGGTATTTCGAGGGCTTTAATTAAAAGAACGGGATTATCAGTGAATCTCGCCGTCGGGATACAATCCGTTGCCTGCCTAATGCTCAAAAAGAAGCACTTTCTTGTATTCGATGATGTGGAGAGGCGTTCTAAACATAGCGACGATTTGGCGCTATTCGGAACGATGAACGATCTTGTCGAAAGACTTGGATTGAAGGTCATGCTGGTTTCAAATGCCTGGGAAGGAAGTGATGTGCAATCGATGCGAGAGTTCGATAGGGACGTACGCGAAAAGCTAATTTGGAAAGTCTATCCTTTCAAGCCGTGCCCGTCTGCATTGGCCAAAGAAATTCTCATGGGAGATTGTCGCCCATCGGAAGACCTTGATATGCATAGCGCCATACTTGCGGGGGTAGAGGCCAGCGGATGCGTAAATGCTCGGGCAATGATTCGTGCTCATGAGCTAATCAGAAGAATTTGCAGCCTTGAGGTGCTTCAAAATACAGGAATTGCACTTCAAAACCGGTTTTACGCTCTACGGGACGCAGTCCATTTTGCTTTGTTGACCTCCATGGGGAACGCACCTTCCATGCCACAAAACGGAAAGCCAGAGGAATGGCTCAGTCCGGAGGCGCTGGAATACGATCGCAGAGTGTCTCTTTACGAGCAATACTCTGATTTCTCCGTGATAGGTAAGGCATTCGACCCTTCAGGCGATGTAGATATTGAAGATCTCGAACAAGGGTTTAAAACATACATTTGGAAACGGTACCCGAGCAACCGCGATACCCTCGAAGTTAGGGAGATCGCTAAAAGTATGCGGTGCGCTTACGATCTTGATGACGATAATGTAGATGGCCTCGCGCAGCGTTACTATGTTTTAGTTACTAGAGCACATTATTCAGTCGATTGTTTGCACGACGTGCTCGAGGTTTATTACCTGCTATCTGACCTCAAATGGGAATGTCCATTTTCGCAAAATGACTTTATCAAATATTGCAAGAAAGTGATCGATGCCGATCTAGACAAAGCTTCTGAGCTCCTCTCTGGACCAGTATTACGTGCAGACGAAAGGCGGAAAAGACGGGCGCTCGCCGAAGAACTTGAGCGTTATGCTCGGACAGAGCTGAATAAAAAGATGTCGAGTCAGTTGATGATATCTGAGGGAGCGGAGGGACTGACGGGCAGGGAGATTGCTCGACTTCTCAACGATGCTGCAGAACGCGATGTCAAAGTGTTGGTTAATGCTAGTCCGAGAGTCATTGTCGAGTCATTTTGTAGAGAAGATGCGGCGAATCAAGAGGCGCTTCGCAAGTTCTTTGTGCATCTTCATAACGTTTGGATTCCGGGTGGGGTGCCATCGGCGGATTTAGTTGAATGGATACTTGAGATAAAGACTGCACTGGAAGAAACGAACGTTGAAACGAAAACTGGATCAATGAGAAGGCGTTTGTTCTTGAGAAATCTGGAGGAGCTTGAGAGCCGATTTGGGTATCCCGTACAGAAGTAGCACCGATGCTCCACTTGCCGTGCGCTTCAGTGCCAGCGGTCTTGTTTTGCGCTTGCGCGGTGCCGGCTTGATTTCATTTGTTGCATAGATTGAAGGATGCGCCAGTCACGTCTTCTTCGCTGTGCTCACGGTCTTCTGTCCGTCTCGGCTGCATGGTGGGTCCGATTGCTTTTTCGGAGTGGCAATGATACGTATGGTGTGAAACGGATGGTACGCGGATAACGAGGGGCGGAAACAACGACAGCCCCACGCTAAAGGAAAGGAGCGGAGGAACTATGCCAGAAAATAATATACCAGGCCTCTTCACCGTCTACTACATGAATCAGCAGAAGGTGTTCGAGACGAGGATGCTCCTGGACAACAAACTCAAGACTACAAGCTCCAAGGAAAACCAGAACGGGACGACAAAGAGAGCATCATTGAACGCCGAAGCGGAGCTCAACCCTCCCTTTCTGACGAAACTCAGGGCAAAACTCGAAGGAAGCGTCAGGCACGAAAAACAAGAGAAGATCGTGGACACCCTCGAATACGTGAACACAAATAGCCGGATGCTCGCCGACATAATGGAGCATTGCAAAGCCCCCGAAAGCGGAACAACGCTTGCAGAAGGCGACCTCGCATACATCGGCGATGTCTCGCTGGAGCTCATCAATGAGGAGGAGATTCGAGGCATCATGGCGATCATGAGCGGGACCTTCGACGGAATCACCGTCCCCGATGCCGGAGACCTCGACATCGGCCACATGATGCAATCCTTCATAGGAGACGGCGCAGCCTTCAAGCTCAGAGGAAACCGCGCAAGAAGAAGAACGCCGCTGTACGCGAAGATTCCCCTCGATGGAGAAGAAATGTTCGAAAGCGGGTACACAATCGACGACCTGCTCATCGGAAAGGTCGGCATCGTCGGGATATGCAAAGGGAAAATCACCCCGGTCCAGATGAAGAGCCCCCTCGATTACTTCCAACAGCCAGACGACCCGAAACGCACGCCGCAGAACGACATTGTTATATGCGGAAAGAACCTGTCACCCACCGCCATGACCGGCGGCGGCAATCGGGTAGAACAGGGCTATTACATAGACATCCTTGCTGTCATTCAGGCAGTGTCCTTCGAGGCTTGATAGGCAACGCCATGCGCAAACTCGTCACATACAACAAATCCCAGTATAAAGCCCTGATCGACCAGCTCGGAGACGGCGGCTTCAAGTTGATGTCGCTTCTCGAACTACACGGAAGCGACCAAATCTCCGAGCTCCTCTCCGAGAAAAAGCTCGTCGTGGACGTTTCATCACTTGTGGGGTTACTCTCGGGCGATCTTCAGCTGGCATCGAAATTCGAGCTCCTCGTCCACCAGCTACCCTTTGGCACCCTCTACATCGGAGACGATAAAACCGTGAACGAAGGAGCATACCAATTGAGAACCATGTTCGACGACATTATAGAATGCGACATCGAGATCGATAAGGACGCCCAGAAGGACAAAAGAGTAAAGAGAACACTCGTATCCTTCGACGAACTCGAATTCAAACAGGTCCTCACCACCCTCGAAAGCGAGCTCATAGGCCAGATCGAATTCAAACGCTCCTTCGAATCCCGATCGCGCAGCTTCAGGCTCTTCAACGCGCTCGACGAGCAGCCGGTGTTCTCGTTGCTCCTTCTTGGCCCTTCGGGTGTCGGGAAAACAGAAGTCGCCAAGATTCTCTGCGAGGCAATCGCGCCATGCCAGCCCCTCCCTAAAGTCAATCTTGGGAACTACAGCAGCAAGGACTCTCTAAACTCCCTGATTGGCAGCCCGAGAGGATACATGGGAAGCGAAGAAGGCGAGCTGGGAAAGAAGATCGACTCGTCCGATGCCGGAATTCTCCTGGTGGATGAGTTCGAGAAAGCTGAACCCGCCGTCTGGAACTTCTTCCTCGATCTCCTCGAGACAGGATCGTTCACGGACTCCCAAGGGATGGAGCACGATCTCCGCGGGTTCATCATCGTATTCACGACAAACTGCCCCCTCGGGAAGATCAATGAAACTTTCCCGGCAGAACTCCTCTCCCGCTTCAATTTGATGAGCCACTTCTCCAAGCTAAGCGTAAGCGACAAAAAGTTCTTTGTCGAAAGATACGTATCCATGTTTGCCAAGAAGTACAGGGAGACTGCTCCCAGTGGCTTGCCGACATTGCCGGACGACATCGCCGACAGGGCAATGATGGAAATCGACATTGAAGCGACCGAAAACATCCGGATCCTCAAGAACACAACAAGATCTTGGATCAGCGAATTCGTAGAGAAGGCCCGAAAGAGCAGTTCAATCGCGACGCAGCCCTCCATCATCAACGCCCAAACATAACGAATATATGTTCTTATTGCATCGCATCTACATTACGAAATTCAGATTGCTTGAGATGTCTTGACGCAAGTTCAGATTCACTTCGGAGTATCATGCTGTCAATTTGAAGGATGCTACCTGCGCTTTTGAAGAATCGAAACGGAGGTTGTAAGCCGATTCTTCCTTTCACCGACTGGCAAAACGATTTACACCTAATTGTGGGAGTTGCCCACGCGATTTTCTTTGTCCCTGCATCGATCTCGCTAAACTAATAGCTGCTGCTACCAGGGCATTTTCTGGTGCACATCCTATTGGCTCCTGCGAAGATCGGAGCGGGTATGTTTGCTGCCGAGTCCCACACCAGCCGTCATCACATTGCGATCGCTGCCATGGCCTGCCTATGCTTTTTGCTGGGCGGGCCTTCTTATGCCGCGGGCGCTGAGAGCCTCATCATCGCGGGCGCGACGTACTACGAGCCGGGCGTGTCGGGCCCCGGCTGGGCTTGGACCGATGCCGACCACCTTGAGCTTAACGGCTACGCGGGCGAGGCCATCGGCGCCGACGGCGACCTGGTGCTGACGCTTGCCGGGCAAAACTCCGTGACGGAGTCACATGCGCCCGATGCGGACATCACGCTGTGCGGCATGGAAGTGTGGGGCAACCTGACGCTTCGCGGCACCGGGACCCTGAAGGCGACGGGCTCGCAGTGCGGGATCCACATTTCGCAGTCGCTCGTGGTGGACGGCTGCACCGTCGATGCCAGGGCAGATGGGGCCGATATTACGGACGAGGCGGTCGCCGGCGTGATCGCTGGCGACATGGCCGTGCGCGGCGGCGGGCGCGTCGTTGCCGCGGGCGCCGGGTCCGGGGCGGGCGTGCGCGCCTACGGCGTGTATCTGCAAGATGCGGGCTTTGGCGATGGTTCGGCCGGCTGTCGGCTTTCCGTCGACGCCTCGTGGCTCGATGCGACCGGTGCCGATGGCGGCGTTGCTTGTCTGGGTGGGTCGCTTGTGTCTGCGCGGTTTGCGACGCCTGCTGGCGGGACCTTTGGTACTAGTGGCGTTGTGGATGCCTCCGGTGCGGTGGCACCGAATGTGGTGGTTGAGCCCGATGTCGCCACGCCCCCGGCGGGGGAGACCGACAGGGGCGAGGTGCCTAGCGATAGCGCGGACAAGTCTCCCGCCGATGCTAACCCCGCTGCCGGAGAGCCCACCACAGGGCCCACAGCAAAGCCCGCGCTGAAACCCGCGGCCACAACAACCAAGACAACAACGACGGTAACCAAGGCCACAGTGTCCACGCCGTCCAAGCCCAAACCCGCCATCGCGACCACTTCGGCGCTCCCCAAGACCGGCGACAACTGCTGGATCGCCGCATCTGCAGCGCTTTTCCTGCTTGGGACAACGCTTCTAGCCGCCGCATATCGCTGCTAAGGCCTCGTTTAAGTGAGACCAGGGGAGAAGTGAATGCAGCCATTGCAGAAGTCTTTAGCCTTCTACTAAATCAATTTCTTAGAGATTGGTGCCGTATCAGCTATCGCTGCAACGGCACTATTTTGTTCAGCTCGACAACCTCTCGATCTACTACCGATGTTGAGCCTTACACCCCATCTGCCAGAGCGATAAGATAATTGCAATCCAAATGCTGCCGTTTATAAAGCATCGTTTGGATCCAATTGCCTATATCACTGGAGTCATACCATGAGGAACTACTATCAAATCAAAACCGTCGCATCGGCCCCTCCAAGAAGGCTCATCCCGATCGGAAAAGTCTTCAGCGCTACTGGTCTTGTATTGGCAATTGTCGGTCTCTTTTCCGCTCTGTCATCGAGTGCCAGCATATATGGCTCGCTTTCTTTTCCTTTCTTGCTCTTTGACTTGTTCTTTTTTGTGGACGGGATCCTTCTTGTTATTACGGCATCAAAGCAACAAGAAAACTACTGGGGCTACGCCAATCGCTCCTAGAAGATGATCCGCAAATCGTCGCAAGCGCCGAAGAGTTTATCGCTCAGCGAAAGACCCTGACACAGCAAGGTGAAATTACTGGCATCTTCATTGTCCATAATGCAACCAAAGATCTGTACTACGTAGGCCAAAGCGCAAAGGCAATTGATCGAGCGGCCATACAGTTTCTCGGTAGGGGCAATTGCGATGTGTTTGCCGACTATAAATACGGCGACTCATTCAACGTGCGCATAGTCCCGCTGTCGGGAAGCGGCTACGAAAGTCTCAATGAGCTCAAACGTGCAGCGATACAAGCACTCGAGGCTGCTGATGAGGGGCTTTATTAAGGGCGAATGTTAGGAAAAATGAAATGGCAAGCTCAAATAACACAGGCAACAACGAGGAATTAACGCCGTCCGTCGAAGAAACGCTTCTTAACGAATCCGGCTCGATTGCCAGGGTCAAATCGTTCTCATGGATCTGGTTTATCAACAAGGAACGAATCCACGACATAGATCCCGTCCAATGCGGCAAATGGATGTTCTTCTTCTCTCCATTCAAAACCGCCCTCATGGACGACATTGTCGGAACCGCGGTTCTTGATGGCGTCGTCGTAGAAGCCAAATACTCCAATCCCGAAACGCTCATCGCGGCGGGCTCGAAACAAGGTGTATGTTGCTTTTACTTAAACGGCAACGATAAAGAAAGCCATAAGAGGGTACTGAGCTACATGTTGGAAAACGGGTTGATCAGGAAGACAAAGACCGGAAAGCTTTATAACATTTCGTTCAAGTTTGACTCTGAGACCTATGCAGGAAAGTACAAGGGGAGTGGCTTCTCCGGAAAGATAAAGCTTGCGGACTTTGTCGATCTTGAGACTGGAGAGTTTATTTAAGGGTGCGTATCGAGTAGAGAAGTTGAACTTACTTCCCCTATGTCCCCCTTGGGGACAGTCACCAGCGCAATACCTCAGTGCTATACTCGTTGTCCTAAGGAAGTGGTTCATATGTACTTGAGCGATACTAAGATTCAAGAGCTTATCGACAACAAGGTGCTGCTCAACGCCGATGCTTCGAACATCGGCCAGGTTACGTATGACTTGCGCACCGACGGGTTCTACATTAACGAAAGCAAGCAATCCGAGGTCGAACTTGGCCCTGGAGACTCGACTTTTGTCTCTTGCGTTGAATGTGTCGCGCTACCCAACGATCTGACTGCTAGCGTTCTTTTACGCAATTCACGCATTCGCCAGGGGCTTTCTTTGGATGCGCCGCTTTATTTTCCCGGCCATGGAACACGGCTGTTCTACCGTGTTACAAATGTAAGCGGCAACACTATTACGCTCGATAAATCTAAGGGTATCGCGCAGGTTGCATTCCAGCACATCGAAGGCACGGTTGCCCATCCTTACCATGGAGCCTTTTCCGATGAGCTTAACTTTAATGGGCTCGCCGACTATTCCGACGTCTATGCCGGAGAGCTCAAAAAAGTTGAAGACAAAAAGGAAGAAGTTGCCAATATCGAATCTCGTATTTACGGCAATGTCCTGGCACTCTTTGCCATCTTCGCCGCGATCTTTACGCTCGTAAACGTTAATGCCGGAGGGATTTCTTCCGATATTACGACTGTCCGTTTCGTTACGCTTGACCTGCTGGTTATTGGCGGTTTTCTGGTCCTGGCGTCCGCAATCGAGGCCTTCCTTGTTAAGGACAAAGAGAAGAAGGCGTGGTTGCCTCTCGTATTGGGCATTGCCTGCATTGTCGTGGCAGTGGTTCTTGCATTTCAGTAAGTAGGGCGGCTTACGCCAATACCCTCACTTTCTTTGAATAGGGCAACGGATAGGGCCAGCTGTCAGAGTTCGTGTCTTATAGGATTAATTCAATTCATGCCGCGTTACATCTGGTCTGCTCTTTATACTCGGATTTCAATTAAGGAGGCAGTCATGTTTTGGAGTTACGTTCAGCTTGATGATGGCACCCAGTTTGCCTACTCAGAGACAGGAGAATACGGAACCGTTCGCGTAGCCGTCGAGCGCCCGGTTGACTTTGGCTTTGACCATGCTGAATGCTTCTTGCCTGCGGTCACATGTTTCAACGTCGAAGGATTTACTGCTGATTACCTCAATTTCTTGACTGAATTTGTTAGATCAAACGCCCCGTTTATCTTTGAGCTCGCCGAACGCCAAAAAGCCGGATCGGCGGTTTCGGTGCTGGCCCTCTGACGTTCTACTGCGGAGCGGCGAATAGCCCATGATCTCGACTTCCGACATATCCGCCGTCGTTTCCCACGTGCTGGCTCGTTACGACGTTAGCGAAGCATATTTATTTGGCTCGTTTGCCCGAGGCGAGCAAACGCCCGATAGCGATATTGACTTGCGCCTAGTCTGCGGCAACACCATGACGTTCGGCACGCTTTACGAACTCTCCCATGAGCTCGAGTGGGAACTTGGACGAAAGGTTGAGATCGTCACCAACCCACCAGGGCACATGCGCCCTGCCTTCCGCAAAAGCATCGAGCAAGATGAGGTGCGCATCTATGAAGCAACATGTGCGGGACGATGAGTTTGCGAATACCATCCTGCTACCTGATCCTCCCGATGTACTCAACGTTGAGAGCCTAAAGGCCATCTGCGATGGGGATGCGTTAATAGCCAGGGGAAAGCCCAGCCGGTCTAACGCAAAAATAGCTCGCCACCCAATCGGGGGTTTACCTCGCACTATACAGCTCTACGAGCAGAACCAACTCGACCTACGCCGTGCCTCGGTCTCTTCGGCATTGGCGCTCGCAAATGCTCTAAACTGCGCCATCGAAAACCTCATCTGGCAACCGGTTACTCTGGAGTACGATTCGAAACCCTGTTCATCCGAAACAATCAATAGTAAGACTATTTCTGTTTAACTTTCCTTTACGTACGTATTTAAATGAGACTATAATACGTATTAGAGACAGATTGAAAAGGAGGTTGCTATGGTTGCCGTGATAGACAAGAAACTCGTTTTCGGACGCGAACAGGTGCTGACTTCGACGCAGGCAAGCAAAAATTTTGGCGAAGCGAGACGTCGTGCTCGAAGGGAGCCGCAATTTGTCTCAGACAGGAATGATGGCATCGATACTGTTATCGTCGGCTTCGACGAGTTCGAAGCGATGGCGGTTGAACTCGAACAGCTCCGAGAGGAGCGTCTGCACGCCATAGCCGCTGCAAGGCTCGCGCAGGGCGACGCTGATTCGAATCGCAAGGGCATCCCGTTCTCCGATACCGTGGGGCGTGAGAGGTTCGAGGCCATGCTAGAAGCCGAGGCGACCGATCCCATTTCCGACGAGGAGCTGTTCGAGTGAGCGTGGCTAGGTTTAAGGTTGAGTTTTACGACAAGACTGCCGAGAAAAAGTATCTGTCACTCGATGGCTCGGTTCGCGCTATGGTGGACAAAGGTATTGCGCGTCTTGCACTTCGGGCCGATGAAATTGGCAAGCCGCTTTCGGGTCTTCTTGCAGGTTGTAGGGAACTTAAGTTTCGTACTGATGGCATTCGCGTAATTTATCGCATCCGCGATGGGCACGTCGAAGTAGTTCAAATCATCGCAATAGGTGCAAGGGACAAGAGCAAGGTTTTCGACCTGGCATCTAGACGCTTGGACAGCGATGATTGATTGCCTCAAGAATGTCAATTTAGGTTACATGGTCGAAATCCCCGGGTTAAACGCTCGGATTCAGCCAGCAGAAGGACGGTGTGATGAAAACGTTACACGCGACGACATGCCCTGATAGTTGTTGCAGCAATTATCCCGAAAGCATGACTTTTGATAACTGTACAGTAGACGCAACCGAACCTATCGCGCCGAAAGCACCCCGCACTTTACCCGACGATCTGGACAGCATCGTCTTGATCGACGAGGCCATTCGGTCAACTATTGCGGACATGCCCAACGCACTCAGGCTCTTGGAGAACTCATGATGGCGTTCGCGTCGCGGGGTGCGGATCCGTTCGCGCCGCTGGTGCTCGATGATGCTAGATCGCTCGAAGTCATGGCCACGGCCGTCAAGCGCCTGCACGGCACGCTCATGACGATCGGGCACTGTTATACGACCGACGCCGCAGGCGATCGGGCTGCGCTCTAGCTCGGACGCGTCGAGTACGTGATGGCGGGTGCACAGTTCTACGACGGCCGGATCCAGCTGCTGCTGCCGCTGTGCCTGACCGGCGACAAGCCCGAGTTGGCGCTGACCATCCAGCGCGAGGACGGCTTCTACGCCGCGCGCACCTGCCTTACGCTCGACATGGCTTACAACAACGCGCGACTTATCTGCCGCCCCGAGACCTCGTGGATTAAACGGTAAAGGGTGGTTAAGCTGTGGTTTTGTTGGTTGACTGGGTTGAAACGGTGCGGTTTGCTCTCACGAATTTACAATCGAGGGCAAAAAGTTCTTGGTAAACCACGCGCGGCTATGATAGTATCTCTTTTGCCGAAAGGCGACGGGCGATTGGCTCAGGGGTAGAGCATATCCTTCACACGGATGGGGTCACAAGTTCGAATCTTGTATCGCCCACCATCTAAAGAACAGGTCAGAGGTGTTAAGTCTCTGGCCTTTTTCTTTTTGAAACCAAGCTTGACACCAAAATCGAATCGAAAAATTTAAACGCGTTTCTAGCTGATCTCTCATGTGCTGACGTCATCGCGCGTTCTGCATAAAGCTCATGCGCTCTTTCATTGAATTTGCCATGGGATTCACGTACAAATGTGGAGATAGGGACCACGGCCCCAAAACGCCTGCTAGCAGATTTGTGCCACACGGCGATCTTTAGGCGAAATGCGTCAAGCTATTGGTCAGCATTTGGTCAGCTTCCGGTACTTACCCGCATGATGCTCAGCTAGATAATCGGTCACATAGGCCACATGGCACACGTCCGATGCTAGGGGAGGTCCTCATGGACGAAATCGTCTGCGCAAACACCGCTTTCCACTACTGGCGCTGCCCGCCTCAGGTGCGTGATCTCTACCCTCGCCTGTCCAACTCCGAAGACGGCTGGCGAGCTCTATCCCAAGCCCCTTTCGTAACCGACATTCTCAAGGTCCCAATTATTACCTCGACGGAGCCCGGTGGTGTTAACTACTATTCGGGATTGCGGACAACAATCCATTGCGGAGACGCTTCTGGGGTGGACAGTACACTGGAAACAGCGATGGGCTTTAGGGTAACCAATCCGCTTGCAACGTTGTTTACCATGGCGCGCTTTGTGCCTCAAACCGATCTCGTCCTTGCCATGTACGAGTTCTGTGGGTGGTTTTCTGTCTTTGAGCCCACCGCCGCAGCCGAAGTAGAACTGAGCAAGGCCGATGACGCCGCTCAAGATTCCACGACCGAATCTCTCTTTGAACTAGATGAGAGCCAAGACGAAGCGCAATGGAAACGAGTTTATGCGCGCGTAAAAGTTAAAGAGCAAGTAAATGCAAAGGGAACAAACGTCCAAAAGAAAACGAAAGAGATCACGAAGCTCAAAGGCACATCGCTCTGGATGAGAAAGCCACTCATCGAATTGAACGAGCTTCATGAGTACGCCAGGAAGATGAAAAGCCGTAAGTGGGGTGCTAAGTTCTATAACGCCGCACGGATGGTTACGGGTATAGCGGCCTCTCCGTTAGAAGTAGCGGGAATTCTATTACTGTCGCTTCCTCGCTCTCGCGGCGGTGCTGGCTTTCGAAGCGTCTCCGTCAACGATTTTACGCCGCTTACTGCATCGGCCCAGAGCATTGCGGGGCAAAAAGTCTGCTACGGGGATATCGTGATCGTGAATCCGAACATAATGAAAGCTGGCATATTGGAGATTCAGGGAGAGGTTATCCATGGTTCAGGCGCCGTGCTGGACCACGATGCCAAACGCATGACGGCGCTGCAAAGTATGGGGTATGACGTCTTCCTGGTTACGCACGACATGCTTAACGATGCCGAGCAGCTTGATGCGATCGTGAGAAGTCTTTGCTCGCGCTTGGAATTGCGCTATAGGTGCAAAACCAAGGCGCAAAAGACGGCGGAAATGGAGTTACGAGCCAAAGTACTATGCAACTGGCTGGAAATCGGTCGTTAGAAGGGTGCCCTTCTCACTGCCGGGCGCCCTCGGTCGGCTGCCTGCGATTCCGCCGCCACGAAACCGGCCCATCTACTACGTTTAACCCCGACCCCTCGACCATACCCTTCGTTTCGGGACAAGCGCAGGCCGTCTACCTGCGGTTTTATTTTTGCCCGAGACGCCATGGTCGGGGGATGTCGCCC
>CWHC01000093.1_pt2 | contig 87043 bp, 66 predicted proteins | sample 693371 | NCBI WGS metagenome assembly CWHC01 (sample SAMEA3735914, study PRJEB9488) | human gut metagenome | biome: ENVO:mammalia-associated habitat; material: ENVO:feces | place: Malawi | collected 2009-02-27 | reverse complement strand
ATTCTGGGACGGGGATTAAAAAATCATTCCCGGGCGCCACAGTACAATCTTTTTTTGACAGAGGGTCATGGAATGATTTTTTAATCCCCGTCCCAGAATAATCATTTAGGTGGAAGGAAAGACGGATGTCCAAGCCGCGTCGTCGTAAGCAGAAAAAGCAGGTCAAGGCCGAGCTCAAGCTCAGGCAGTTTGCTGCTACCGAGCTTTCCGACCAGCTTGCCGCCCAACACTCCGCCGCCGACCTGCCGCGCTTTATGGTCGACACGGTCGCCGGCGCCTATGCCCCTACCGATGCCGAGCTCATGATCGAAGGCTTTGGCGCCGCAGCCATGCGCCCGGTCACGCTGCGCGCCAACACGCTCAAGGCGACCGCCGAGGACATCGCCGCCGCACTCGACGAGGCCGGCATCGCGCACCAAACCGTTACCTGGTATCCGGACGCCTTCATCCTGCCCGAGGCCCAGGTTTCCGACCTGTGGGACCTCGACATCTACCACGACGGCAAGATCTATCTGCAGAGCCTGTCATCCATGATGCCGCCGTTGGTCCTGGGCGCCCAGGCAGGCGAGGACATCCTGGACATGTGCGCGGCCCCCGGTGGCAAGACGACGCAGATCGCCGCCCTCACCCAGGGCCAGGCACACCTCACGGCCTGCGAGATGAGCATTCCCCGCGCCGAAAAGCTCGAAGCCAACCTCCACCGCCAAGGCGCAAAAAACGTGCCCGTCATGCGCATCGACGCACGCGAGCTCGACGAGTTCTTCCGCTTTGACCGTATCCTGCTCGACGCTCCCTGCACCGGCACGGGCACCGTCATCAGCGGCAACGAGAAGAGTCTGCGCGGCCTCACCGAGCAGTTGCTCGGCAAGTGCGCCCGCTCGCAGCGCGCGCTTCTAGACCGCGCCATGGGAGCCCTCAAACCGGGCGGCACGCTCGTCTATTCGACGTGTTCGATCTTGCCGCAGGAAAACGAGGACGCCCTGCAAGAGGCCCTCGACAAGCACATGGACTGCGAGCTTATCCCCCTCGATGGCACGCCGAGCGAAAGCGAAACGCGCCGTGCTCAGGAAGCTGGCGAAGAGCCGCGCGTCGAGAGCAACGCCCTCACCGAGGCCATCGCCGCCGGCCATGTCTCGTCCGTCGCCAACGGCATGCCCGGTACGCTGACCATTCCGCCCAGTCGCGACGTTGAGGGCTTCTATATCGCCCTGATCCGAAAACGCAGCTAGCGCACGGATTCAAAACTCAACAAGCTATCGCCGTACGCACTTGTCCTGCTGGTCACGGTGCTGCTTAAGTGCCTCGCGTTCCTTGCGCTCGGCTCTTTTGCCCTTAATGGCCGTGACCACCAAGTAGATGACCGCGGCGGCAACGATTGCGCCCACACACAGGCCAATCGAGCCCAACATTGCTGTGAATTCCATACCGCGTCACCTCTCTTTTAAACGGGACATTCAAGATAGCACCTCAATACCCGCCACCACAGCTCCTTCACGTTCGCCGGCCCTTCGGTCTAACGGATGGCGCGGCGGGGAAAAATCAACTCGTCAAACGATTTAGTCAGCACAACGCTGCCGACACCCCTCCGGCCACCATCGCAAAGAATCGAGCCCCCATGGATACCCTCAACGACCTAAACGAGCGCGTCGACGCCTTCGTCGGTACCAGCTCCTTCGACACGCCCGCCGCGACTAGCGACCAAGCCCCTATCGATGTTCCCGCCGAGGTTCACGAGGACATCGTCGCCTCGGTCGATTTTTCCGAGGTCGAGCTCGCAGACGAGTTCACCGAGCCCCAGGTAGCCGTAACCCCCAACGGACTGCTTCCCATGGAGCCGCTGCCCATCGACGGTCGCCTGCGCAAGGCGGCCCTTCGCATGCCCGATGAGATCGAGGAGGCCAGCGGCTTTACGCTCTTCGGTCGTCGCATCAAGTCGCTTATCTACACCACCGACGTCGCGGTCATCCGCAACTCCAACGCCGACGCCGTGTTTGCCGTTTACCCCTTCACGCCGCAGCCGGCCATTACGCAGGCGCTGTTGACCGTCGCCGAGTGCCCGGTCTTTGTAGGCGTGGGCGGCGGGACTACGACCGGTAAGCGCTCCGTACAGATGGCAGCCGTCTCCGAGATGCAGGGCGCGGCGGGCTGCATGGTCAACTCCCCCGCCACTGCCGAGATGGTCGAGCACATCACCAACATCGCCGACATCCCCGTCATCGCCACAGTCGTACGTTGCGACGATGATGCGCATGCCAAGGTGCGCGCCGGAGCCAAGGTCCTCAACATCGCGGCCGGCAAGAACACGCCGCAGGTTCTACGTGAACTGCGCGAGCACTATCCCAACCTGCCGCTCATCGCACCGGGCGGCAAAACACCCGAGAGCATCCGCGAGACCATCGCCGCCGGTGCCAACGCCATCATCTGGACACCGCCTTCGGCCCAGCAGCTGCAGACCGACATGATGCAGCGCTACCGCAAGATGAAAGAAGACGCCACGCCCGTCATCTCGCACGACGATGTGCCCATTATCGACCAGGTCGCCGCCGCCGAGGTCAGTCAGGTCGAGAACATGAATCCTGACGTGCCGATTCCCGATGAGGTTATCGAGCGCGTCGCATCAATCCACGAGCGCGTTGAGGAGCGCCGCGCCAACCGCGGACTCAAGCCATCGCTCCACGGCTTCTTCCTCCGCGGCAAGAAACGCTAGCCCCAACAGCAAGGCCCGCCCCACAAACGTGAGGCGGGCCGTTTTCGTTTGAGCAATCATGCAGCGACGCGATGAAGCAAGTTAATCCACGCGCTTGTCGCCCATAAAGAAGAGCGCCACCGTACCGGGTCCGGTATGCGAACCGATCAGAGCACCGATATTGTTGATCTCGATCTTACCTTTGAGCTGCGGAACCTGTTCCTCAATCAGTGCCGCAACGGCCTCGGCATCCCCGCGGCACGCCGAATGGGACAAGATGCACTTACCCGAATAATCCGCACCGTCCTGCACGTGTGCCATCATGGTCTTAGCCATCTCGGAAATCGCGCGCTTCTTAGTGCGGATCTTCTCACGTGGCGACAGCCTACCCTCGCAATCGACGGTCATAAGCGGGCAAATCTTGAGCGCCGTGCCGATGATCGCGCTCGCGGCCGAAATGCGACCGCCGCGCAGGTAGCTCGACAGATCGGTCGAGAAGAACCAATGGTGAAGGTTGAGTTTATGCCCCTCAATCCAAGCGGCCGTCTCGCCGAGCGAAGCGCCGCTATCGCGAACGTCGGCGGCACATTCCGCCAGCAGGCCAAAGCCCGAAGACGCCGCCAACGAATCGATGACGTGCACCTTGCCGCCCTGGGGATAGCGATCCGCGAGCATCTGTGCCGCAACGCAGGCCGATCCATACGTGCCCGAAATACCCGATGACAACGTCAGGTGCAGCACGTCTTTACCCTCGGCAACGAACGGCTCCCAAAACTCCTCGTACTCACCCACGCTCACCTGAGACGTCTTGGGCATGGCGCCCGCGGCAATCTGGGCAAAAAAATCGTCCGGCGTAACCGACTGATACAGATCGTCCGTATAGACAACATCGTCGATCTCGTAATGAAAACACACGACAGGGATATTGTGCGACGCAAAGAACTCACGGGTTCGGTCGGCGGCGGATTCACAGGTCAGGACAAAATCACTCATACGAGGCTCCTTACGTATTGCTACACAAATTATCGCACAGCTAGCCTATATACGATACAAATGTCCACTATTTACCAATTCGAACCATTTGCATTGAATATCTTTATCATGAACATCCGCATCCCCGCTATGGACCAACATAAGAAAAATCACCCCCCTCGTCTCCACTTAACCGACACATCAACCTCAACTAAATCGATTTAGCAAACCATTCGGCTAACAATTCGGCCGCCTATTCCCAATCGAAACAAAGCCGGCGCATACTGATAAACGTCTGACGCTGTTTATCAGTTTTTACCAACCCCATCGGAAGGTGTTTCATGGTCGCATTCGATCGCAATCCGCAAGACTTCAAGTATCTGCGCCTGCTGTCGAGACAGTTCCCCACCGAACAATCCGCATTTACCGAAATAATCAACCTCTCGGCCATCCTCAACCTACCAAAGGGCACCGAGCATTTTATGAGCGACGTGCACGGCGAGTACGAAGCCTTCATGCACATCCTCAACAACTGCTCGGGTGTCGTGCGCGAACATGTCGACGAGATCTTTGGCGACACGCTCACCTTTGACGAAAAGGGCGAGCTGTGCACGCTCATCTACTACCCGCGCGAGAAGATCGAGCTTGTCCGCAGCCAGCACGAGGACTCCCCCACCTGGTACAAGACCATGCTCGACCAACTCATTGTGGTTGCCCGTTCGCTTTCGAGCCGCTATACCCGCTCCAAGGTGCGTAAGGCCATCCCGCGCGATTACGCCTACATCATCGACGAGCTGCTGCACACGCATCCGGACGAGAACAACTATCGTGTGCGCTATCACGAGCGCATCGTGGAGTCCATCCTAGAGACCGCAAGCGCCGACGACTTTATCGAGTCGCTTGCCTCGCTCATCAAGCGCCTGGCCGTCGACCACCTGCACCTGGTGGGCGATATCTTCGACCGTGGCGGCGGCGCTGCCAAGATTATGGACCGCCTGCTCACCTATCATTCGCTCGACATTCAGTGGGGCAACCATGATCTGCTGTGGATGGGCGCCGCTGCCGGCGAGCCCGCCTGCATCGCCACGGTGCTGCGCAACAACCTGCGCTACGACAACTACGAGATTCTCGAGAACGACTATGGTATCTCGCTGCGCGAGCTTGTCGCCTTTGCCGATGCCACCTATACCGCCGGCGAGTCCATCAGCCCGCTGATCAAGGCTATCAACGTCCTGCTCTTTAAGCTCGAGGGCCAGATTATCCAGCGCCACCCCGAGTTCGATATGGCCGACCGTCTGCTGCTCGACAAGATCGACCACGACACCGGCACGGTCACGCTCGCCGACGGCAGCGTGTGGCCGCTCACGACCAACGACTTTCCCACCGTCGATCCGGCAGACCCCTACACGCTCACGCCCGAGGAGCAGCACATCATCGACAAGCTCGTGTCCGAGTTTGTCACCGCCGATCACCTGCATCGCCATATCGATTTCCTCTACACCCACGGCTCGATGTACAAGGTCACCAACGGCAACCTGCTGCTCCATGGCTGCGTGCCGCTCAACGAAGATGGTACCTTTAGCAGCATGAACTGCTTGGGTACCTGGCACGTCGGCCGCGATTATCTCGATTTTTGCGACCGCATCGCCCGCCGCGCCTGGCGCGTGGGCGACCGCGACGCCCTCGACTGGATGTGGTACCTGTGGATCGGCTTTAACTCACCCGCCAGCGGACGCCTGGTGCGTACCTTTGAGCGCGCCTATATCGCCGATAAGAGTACCTGGGCCGAGCCGATGGACCCGTACTTTACGCTTACCAAGTCGCCCTCGATCTGCGACGACATCATGCGCGAGTTCAGCGTCACCCCCATGGCATGTTCGCCGACCGGCCATATCATCAACGGCCACACACCCGTTAAAACCACCAAGGGCGAGCAGCCCATCCGCGCCGAGGGCAAGCTGCTGGTCATCGATGGCGGCTTCTGCCGCGCCTACCATCCCAAGACGGGCATCGCCGGCTACACGCTTATCTCGAGCTCGCGCGGCTGCCGCCTCAAGTCGCACCGGGCCTTTACAACGGTTGCTGATGCGCTCACGCGCAACGTGGACATCGAGAGCGAGACCAACCGCTTTGACGAGGCCGACCGCCGCCGCATGGTCAGCGATACCGATACCGGCGCCAAGATTCGCAGCCAGATCCAGGACCTGCGCCAACTGCTCGATGCATATAGAAACGGTGCTATCGAGGAGCGCGCCTAGCCCCGGCTGCAGGGATTGGCTAAACTTGCTGCGTTCGTCATCCCCACGGCGCCCCGGCGCCACCCTAAGGCAGGTACCATGCAAAAGCTCTTTGCGCAGATCATGAAGTTTGGCGTCGTCGGCGTCGTCGCCACGATCATCGACTTTGGCATCATGAATCTGCTCCACTACGGTCTGGGCCTTAACATCCTGATCGCCAATACCAGTGGCTTTATCGTCTCGCTCATCTTTAACTACGTCGCAAGCATGAAGTACGTGTTTGCGCACAAGGAAGGCATGAGCCGCCGCCGCGAGTTCATTATCTTTGTCGTGCTGTCCGTGATCGGCCTGGCGCTCAACGACGGTATCGTGCTGGCGCTCAACGCCGGCCTAGGACTCGAGGCCAATATCGCCAAGATTTGTGCCACCGCGCTTGTTATGGTCTACAACTTTGTGACCCGCAAGATCTTCCTGGAGGGCGAGGAGACCAAGTAGCTCGACTTTCCCGCACGGCTACGGGGCCCACGGACGACGTGCGTCGAGTGCTGCGTTGTTCGTAGGCCTTGCTCATTTACGGAAGGATTTGCGACGTTTGCGGATTGTCTCTTGCAAATTTGGCGAGTTCGTATAGTTCTTGGCAAAGCCCTTACGTTTCCCTTGCAAAAGCTCTAAAGTATCCTCTGCTCGATTTGTCAACGCATTGGATGTGATTACGTGCGCAAGGCACTGGCACAACCTCATACCAAGCAGTTCCTCAAGTTCGCCGTCGTGGGACTTATCTCCTTTGGCATCGACTGGGGCATGCTCATTGCGCTCGTCGAGCTGTTCCACCTTGACTTTTTGATGAGCACCACGATCTCGTTTGTCACGTCCGTCGTGGTCAACTACTGGCTCAGCATGAAGTACGTGTTCGACCACCGAGAGGGCATGAGCCGCAAGCGCGAGTTTACGATCTTCACCATCCTGTCGGTGATTGGCCTGGGTCTCAACGACCTGTACATGTTTGTGGGTGTCACGTTTTTGAGCATCGGCTACCAGGCCATGAAGGCCATCGCCACGTTCCTGGTCACCTGGTACAACTACTTTAGCCGTCGCTTTTTTCTCGAGGGCGCACGCTCGTAGACAACGAAACATAACCTTACATTCGCAGCCGGCTGGAATACACATTTCAGCCGGCTTTTTATTTGCCGAGCCTGTTTGCCGAGCTTTCTATGTTTGCCGATGAGGGCGCATGAGGCGGGCTGCGACGCCGAAATGGGACGCACTTTCCCCATGGGCGTCCAACCGGAAAGCACATCCCGGAATCCGACCCCAGAATGGGACATAGTTTCCCAATGGGCACTGAAGCGGAAAGCGCATCCCGGAATTCAGCTCGAAAGCGGGATGCGATTTCCCAATAGCCGTCCAACCGGAAACCGCATCCCACAATTCGATCTCAAAATGGGACACACTTTCCCGACGACGCCCCAGCGGAAAGTTCATCCCAGAATCGACGCTCAAAGCGGGATGCGGTTTCCCAATGGCTATGCAACTGGAAACTGCATCCCGGAATCCGGTCCTAAAGTGGGACGCGCTTTCCGATTGAGCCTTGATTGGGAAACTCCGTCCCATTCGCATCAAAAAACGGGCGGCTCGGATGTTTGTCCGAACCGCCCGTCTGACGCGTTATGTCGAGGCCTCTAGCCCGTAACGTAATACCAGACCACGTTGTCGCCATTGGAGAGAACGTAGTTACTGCACGCCGTCATGGGCGTCACACCGTTAACGGAGTACATCCAACCGCTCGTGCCGCCATGTTCTTTCTCAGCCAGTCCGCCAATTGCCTTCACATATACACCCTGATAAAGAGGCGAGTTTTCAGCATTAACAGAAAGCCCGAGCGCGCAAAGGGCGTCGTAGACGGTAGCGCCCTCGTTAAAGGTGAAGGTGCCACCAGAAGACACCGGGTTGCCCACGGCGCTCGATGTGACCGAAACCGTCACGGTAACACGTCCAGGCTGCTGCGAGCCGCCCTGGCCGTCCGCAGAGGCACCACCACCGTTAGAAGTGGACCCACCGCCGGTCGTCGATCCCCCGCCCGAAGATGAGCCGTCAGAAGTGCTCGATCCGCCAGTGGACTCAGAATTCTGCGAGCCCGATTTATCCCCGGACTTCTTGCCGTCCTTGCCTTCGGAGTTCTTCTCCTTCGAGTCCTTGTCCGACTTCTTGTCCGAAGACTCGGAATCATCCTTGGAGTCGGATTCGACCGAATCCTTGGACCCAGAGCTCGCATCATCCGAAGATTTTGAGCCCTTGACTCCAGTCTTACCCGAAGCGGTAGTCGAGCCGGAAACCGACGCGTCCTTGGCAACGACACTCTCCCCCGTCACGGTCTGAATGATCCAGTTGATGGACCAAGCACCGCTTGTGGAAGGATGGACGAAACCCAGCGAGACGACGATCAGAATGGTGCACGCGGCAGTCAGAGCGCCAAGCAGCGCCTTTCGCCGAGGGGCGGACGCCGCCGAAGCGGCGCCCTTTTGCTTTGCATCGTCGATCTGAATGAACGACGAGTCGGGTTGCTTGGACTCGGCGTCCTGAGGTTTATTGGACACAGCCCTCACCTACCGACGCTTGGTGAATACGAACACGCCGATGACGGCGAGACCGATCACGCCTGCCGCTACGCCGACAATGGCAAGCGGATTGAAGCCAGACTGCTGCGCGGGAGCCTCAGCGGACTTCTTAGCGGTAGTCGCGGCGGCCGCGCCCGTATCAGACTTGGAGCTGGACTTGCTGGACTTCTTATCAGACTTCTTCTCATCCTTCTTATCGGACTTATCGGAGTCCTTCTTGGAATCCTTGTCGCCCTTGGTCTTGGTCATGGTCGTGGTCAACGACACCGGCTTCTGCCCCGGAGCAACAGCACCGCCAGTCTGCTGGCCGCTTGTGCCGTCACCGGAGCCAGAACCAGCACCGGCATTACCCGAGCCGCCGTTGGAACCGCCATTGCCGCCGTTACCACCAGGGTTAACAGCATTCTTGACCCACTTGGCATACAGCGTCATATCCGCCGTCACCGGAGAGCTAAAGTCATACGCCTTGGTGTAAGCCTTATCGGTGTACCAACCGGCAAAGGTGTAACCATCGCGCGTGGGATCCGCCGGCTTGGCAACGGTCGAGCCGGAAGCAGGCGTCTGATCGCCAGTCGCAGAGCCACCCTGAGCATCAAACTTGACGCGATGGGACTGAGACTTCACGCAGAACAAGTGGCCGGAATCGTTGGTGTAATACAGGTTACCAAACTCGTCACACATCACCGAAGCCATGCAATAGTTGGCATATCCAGAACCGGGGGCAAAGACTTCGGTCGCCTCGGCATCGCCCAGCCTGTACATGTACACGCCGCCGCCCGAAGTGTAGTTGGGCCAGTTACCCTTGGCGCCGTTCAGAGTGAAGTACACGTACGTCTCGCCATCATGCATCGAGACGAGCGGCGTGCTCTTCGATTCGAAGCCGAGCTCTTCGCCATTGGCCTTTGCAATCTGCTTCACACTCATATCGGAAAGGTCGATGATCGAAAGCAGACCCTTAGCCTTCCAATTGTTCGCAGTCGCACCGCAAATAAAGGCATATTTGCCGCTAAACACAGGCGTTGAAGTCGAGTATGCGGCAAACTGAACTGCCGAGTCCTCAGTAACGGAACCATCGGAACCAATGGCCAGCTTGTGCAACGTACCATTGTCGCGCGTGACCGCATATACAAAGCCGTCATGAAGGACAAGCGCCGAACGGATATTGCCACCAGATAGCTTAATCGAACCAACAAGCTTTGACAGGTCGGCAGAATACACGCGGATCTGGCCGAAATCTCCGCCAACTACATAGTAGCCATTTACCATCAGGCCGCCAGACCAGTAGTAACCTCCGTCAGCGACGGAGGCACTACCGGCGATGGCGCCCGTGTGAATATTGATGCGCCTGACCGTACCATTTTGCACGTCATTGCCAGACCAATGATCAAGGGTGTTGATATAGACGTAGTCGCCGTCAACGGTCAACGAAGAGAGATTCTGCATAGCGAAGGCATCGGAATACCACAGCGTCTTAAACGTCTTTGCCGAAACAGCCTGCAGATAGCCGCCCGAAAGCGGAATCAGGATGATGCCCTGCGCAATAACGGGACGGCAGGTGCTATCCATGGAGGAGCCAAGCTCAAGCGATCGCTCAACGGAGCCCGTTGCGGAATCGATCTCGTTCAGAACAGCATTCCACGTCTTTCCGCCCCATACCGAGGCGCCCGTGACAAGGTACACCTTTCCATTTGCAACAATAGGATCGGATGCAGAGACATTTGCACCCGCCTTCTGTTGCTCTTCGGTCAGAAGGTTGAGCGCCCATGAGGGCGTATCGGTCTTTGTCGTAGGCGTAAGGGCATCCGTTGCAGAACCAGCGCCGCCATTCGCAAAGCCATTCCATGCCGCGTTGACCTCGGGATGCTCGGTCCCGGGATTGGTGACAGGCGCCGACGAAGGCTTCTGCGTGCCATCGCCCTTAACGTAACGGAACTCGACACAATCGCCGTTCTTAAGGCAATAGCTCGAGGCACCGACGCTCGCATACCCATTGTTTACGTAAAACGACCAGTAGCTATACGGCTCGGCGTTCGTCGTGCCAAGCACGCGGCCATCGGGCATCGTCGCACTCGTAAGACCCAAGGCGTTTGCCTTAAGGTTCTTGCAGCCGGCAGCCGTCATAAGCTGCTCGAGCACCGACTCGGCTGTCGTGTCTTCGTCGGCAGGAAGCGTGAGCTCGGTCAAGGGCACCACCGATTGCTCGGTGTAATTGCCGTCAGCATCACTTGCCGAAACGCCCGTGACCTTGGCCGTCGCCGTAATGGTCTTGCCCTCGTTCGGGTTGTCGAGCCCCGTCGTTCCCTTGACGTTTACCGTCGCAGAAACATCCAAGCCGGCAAGCACCGCGTAGTCCGAATTGTCGGGATAGCGCTTGGCATAACGGGCAAAACGCTCACTCTTCAGACGGCCGCTGATTGTAACCTTCGCGTTGTACTCAGGTTGCGTAAACAGAAGATTCTCGTGCGAGATTACGCTCGGCTTGCTCGACTTGAGCAAACGATAGGTATTCTCCGTACCACCAGGAAGTTCGCTAAACACAAAGCCATAATGGCCAGCGGCCTCTTCGCTGGTATAGCACCAGTTAACCGCATATCCCTGACCGTACACCTTCAACGGCGCATGCAGGTTCCCCGTCACATTGGAGGCATCCTGACCGTCAAGAATACCCTGAGAGAATGTTGACTTTGCAAGGCTCAGATGGAACAGCTCGGCATCAAGCTCGTCCTGATCCTGCGGGGCAATCGCAAAGTCGAGGGTCTTGCTTGCCGTGACCTCGGCGTTGGACTTATCGGCCACCGTAAGGGTGACCTTGGTCTTCGCTGCCTCGGTGCCAGGCAGCGGCTGATAGACCGTGCCCTTGTAACCGTTAAACGTGATGTCATCGGTGCTGGCGGAGTACTCAACCTTGTAGTACTTGCCGTCGATATTGAGTGTGCTCGTGCGCGGCATCTGCAGGTCGGCGGTTAGGCCGTCCTTGTCCGCAACCGTTTTGGTGTCGAAGTACTTGATGTTGTCGTAGGTAAAGGCCGCATCGACCTTCTCCTGGAGCGCCTTCTTGTCGGCGGCGACCTTCTCGGGGTCACCCTTGACCGTCACGGTGAAGTCGTGCGAGCCCTCGACATCGCTCGGGCCGCCGTTCACAAACGAAACCGTCGCGGTCAGCGTAACGGCACGATCGCTCGAAGCACGCGTCACCTTGCCGGTGTAGTCGCTCCAGCCATAGCCGGAAGGCCAAATGACATCGCCGTCGGAACTCTTCCATTCAACCTGAAGCTTGTTCTTGATGCCCGTGCGATACGGCAGCGTCAGGTTGGACGTAACGGACTCGGCCGAATCGCCCGCAGCGTAACCGATGGCAACCTTATCGGCCGCATCATCGAGCATCTGCTGAACGCGGGCCTCGTCCCAAGCAACCTGCACCGACTTGTTGGGCTGGTAATGCTCGGTCTTGCCATCGCGCGACAGTTCAAACGCCACATCGGCGTTACGCAGACCGTCGATGTTGTAACCGGTGTAGTCGTTGGGGTCAATGAAGAAGAACGTCACATCGCCGTTGGTCTTATCCTGGGCGTCGGAGATGCCGACCGTAGCCTTGGCGTCCTCAGCCTTAAAGTGCACGTCGCCCTTAGAAACCTTAACGTCAACGTCGGCAAATCCCAGATCAGCAAGCTGCGCCTTCAGGGCATCGTTGACGTTGCCGCCCTTGGCGCTGTAGTCAACAACAATCTGCTTGTTAGCATCGTTGAGCTTTTGGACTGCGGCCTCGAGCGAGCCCGCGGCAATAACCTTGTTGGCGGAGACGAGCTCGACCTTCGAGCTGCCGCTCGTGGCGACAGCCTTCAGATACTTGCCAGCAGCAGATGCCGAGACCGTCGCCTCGGCACCCGACATATCGGACAGCAGCGTCCAGTCGGCCTCCGGAGCCTTCGCGTCGTCGGCCGCATACCAGACAACAGTCGACTGGTCGGTGACGTCAATACCGTTGGTGGCCGAACCGTCGGCGCGCTTGGCCTGTGCCGTCGCCTTAACGCTATCGCCCGAGACGAGATGGGTCGATTCGCTATTGATCTGCGGCGTAGTGGTCACGCGCAGCAGGTTATACTCCCCCGCCGCGGTAACGCTGTCGGACGAAACCCATTCAACCGTGTTGTCGAGGGCGCTCGCCGTAACTTTGATGCACTTGCCGACAAGCGCGTCCGTAAGAGTCAGGCTGCCATCGGTCGTATCGATGCCGTTGGTAAGCTCGGTCCAGTCGGTACCGTTCTCGCTGGCATACCACGCTACGGTGAGCTCGGCATCGTCGGGCACGTCCTTGGTCGAGCCCGACCAGCTACCCGGAACCTGCACGCTCGGTGTGATCTTTGAGCCCACGCTCAGCGTAACGTTCTTATCGGCAAGCTCGATGCCTGCTAGCTTGTACTGGCCCTTGAGCGTCACCGGACCAAGCGGAACTACGGACTGCGTGCCGCCGTAGGAGCTTTTCTTCTGCGTGCTGAAAACGGTATTTTCGCTTGCAACCTTCACGCGCAGGTACTTGCCAGCATAGGCGGCGTCAACGGTATAGGTCGCCTCGGTGGCACCGGGGATATCGGTGTAAGCGGAGTCGTAGCTCGAGCTGCTGTTTGCATACTGCCACTGATAGGTCACATTATCGGTGCGGCCGATATAGCTGTAGCTCGAACCATCCTTTTTACGGACCTTAGTCTTGAGCGTATCACCCACATGTACGCCGTTGGTAGCAGGAGAGCCCTCGAACTGCACGTCGTAAAGCTCAACTTGGCCAGCTACGGAGACAGGACCCGCCGCATAGTAGGGCTTCTGCTCGCCATAGCCGCCGTTGGCCTTGGCCACGACGTAGTAGCCCTTAAGGGCGCCGGTCACCGTCAGGGTGTTACCGGTCTCACCCTCGATAGGCGTGTTGCACGAGTTTGCGGAGCTCGAAGTGCCCTTGTACCACTGCCACGAAACGTGTGAATCGGCGGTAACATCAGCGGAGCCCGCCTTGGCGGTCGCCGTAATCGTGGATCCGACCTCGACTTTGCCCGAAGTCGGGCTCATAGTCACGCTCGTAACATTAATTGAACCAGTGGCAGCAACGAGAGCGCCCGTCGAGTTGGTCAAACTCGAAGAGCCAATCTTCGAGGACACCTTGCACTTGAGGTACTTACCGCCAAAAGCGCCGGTAAGCTCGAGGGTCTCACCCGTGGCGCCCGCGATATCGGTATACGTACCGTTCTTGGTGTCAGAGCACTGCCACTGATAGTTGAGCTTGCTCGCGTCGACGAACGCGCCGTACGCGCCGCCCTTCTCCTTGGCGCGGGCCTTAGCGGTATCCCCTACTGCGAAGACACTCGCGTTGTCCTTGGTGTTAACGATGGACACGGCCGAAATCTCGACCGCACCGGCCTGTTTGACCTTGCTGGAAGTGGTCTTGTTCACTGTGTTGACGCCAGCGGTGGTCTCAACCTTAATGTACTTACCTTCGAGGTCGTCGGTCAGCGTGAGTGTGGCGCCCGTCGCGCCCTCAATCTTGGTAAAGCCCGAGGAATGGGAGGTGGATGCGGACCAGGTGTAGGTAACCTTGGCGTCGGCAGGGGCCTGCTGCGCATAGCTTACATACGGAGTCGCCGTAAGGGTATCGCCTATGCTCGGTACGTCGCTACTCAGCTTGACGCTGTTAAGCTCCATCTGACCGGTGCCCAGCACGGGGCCAGGAATGTAGTTGGCATTGATGCCCGCGCCGGAAGAAATGGACGGACCATAATAATCCTTGCCATCAACCGTTACCTTGCAGATGAAGTACTTGCCCACCATGGCGTCGGTAACGGTGAGCGACTGTTCGTGGCCTACGACCTCAGTGTAATCGGCGACGTTGCTGCTCGCCTTAACCGTACCCGCGAGCCAGGTGTAGGACCAGGTGCCGGGGTTGGCAACGGACTCAGTCGAAGTGCCGTACCAATCGTCCTCGACCTCATCGTACATATTTGCCCAGAGTGTATCGCCCGCGTTGAGCGCGCCAGACTTCGTGGAATACGAGTTGTCCTTGTCCTTATCCTTGGAATCCTGAATGAAGACCTTTGCCTCACCGGAAAGCGTTGTGGCGGACGCGGCGGCAACGGCGTTCTTCTGCTCCGAAGCAACAGGCGTCGCAGCAGAATTCTCAGACTCAGTCACGTTGTCTGCAGCGGTGTCATTGCCATTCGCGGCACTCGCAGTTGCACCCTGATCTGCGTCGGTGCCATCGTCAGCAGCGCTCGCCGGCGCACTGTTCGCGCTGGTGTCGGCAGCAGTGCCATCGTCGGCCGCCGTGCCCTCGCCAGCCGTCGCAGCAGTCACGGCCTCGGCAATGCCCTCGGCGCCGTCGGCCCAAAGTTGCGCCGGCGTAGTACCAAAAGCCATGGCAAAAGCTAGGAACGCCACCAGACCGCGCTTGGCTACACCGCGTGCAATCGTGCCACGGCGATGCAACGAGGCGCGCTCGCGCTCGTCCTCAAACATATCCATTTGTCCCCCATTGTCTGTACTTGGAACGTTGCCTTGAGGCTGCCCCACATCATCGCGCATATTGCGCTCGAGTACCCCCATCGGGGTCCCCCTTCCCTCCAGAGCCCAACGCGTACCGGCGGCATGCGCCGCGGCCGCGCGCAAGATGGGAGGCGATCCGACTTAACCTTAACGACTCGGGCACGTCGTCCGATCTGCGACGCGAACATCCCGAGCCAAGAGGAATTACGGTTACTGGTACAGCCGGGGACTTGCACCCCGATTCTCCCAAACGCGCAGGAAAACCGCGCATTCGTGCGTCTCCGCACCACCATCTAGGCCATCGATTATTACCGTCAGTATGGTATCACGCAAAGGGGCCTCGCACGCAAGCGAAGCCCAAGGTAAAAGCTATTGTTTGCGATAGGAGAATGCGGTGACGGTCGCAGCCTCTAGCGCTTGCCGCCGTGGCTGTTGCGCCAGATCTCGCGGCCCAGCATCAGCGCCAGCGCCAGCGCACTCACGTAGCCCATAAAGCCAATGACAGGGATACCGAACACAACCGGCTCGATGCGCGCATAGTACACCACCGACGAACCGATAAACAGGCCGGCGATCACAATTGCCATCGACATGCGGTCGACAATTCCGCCCAGCTGCCGCAACGCCTTATCGCTGCTCATGATCTGCGTGTTCACCTTAAGCTGGCCGCGCGTGAGCATGCGCGACGCCAAGCCCAGATACTCGGCCGCCTCGAGCGAGCCTTTTGCCGCGCGATAGCTGCTCGCGGCAAGATCGCGCCCCATATCGCGCACGCGCGCATAGGTGCTTTTTTCGTTTTTGATATGCGTCTGGATGATCTGGATCATGTTGACGTTGGGCATGTACTCGGTCAGCAGACCCTCGAGCGTCACCATGCCGCGCGCGAACATCGTCACCACGCTCGGCAGCTCAACGTCGTTTTTGCGCGCCAGGTTTAGCAACGAGGTTAAAAACTCGCCGATATCCAGGTCCTTAAGATCGAGGCCCGCAAAGTCGGCGACGATAAAGTCCAAGTCGGACAAAAAGGCCGAATGGTCGAGCTCGGCAGAATCGCCGCGCGTCACGGCAAAGCGCATGAGCGAATCCTTGAGCTTGGGCACGTCACCCTCGGCCACAGCGAAAATCATGTCCTTGACGATACCGCGGTCGTGACTCGACATGCGCCCAACCATGCCCAGGTCGATAAAGTAAACGACGCCGTCCTTGAGAATGATATTTCCCGCATGCGGGTCGGCATGGAAAAAGCCGTCATCGAGTACCTGCGTCGAATAGTCCTCGACAATCGCCGAGCCGATCTTTTCCAGGTCATAGCCCTCAGCCACCAGGCGCTCGGGATCGGCAATCGAGATGCCGTCGACGTAGTCCATGACCACGACGTGCTCGGTGCACAGATCCAGATAGGACTTGGGGCACGTCACGCCATGGACGCTCTTATGGAACTCATAGAAATCGTTGAGGTTTTTGGCCTCGGCCAAAAAGTTGGTCTCCTCGCGAAACGAGGCCCACAGCTCCTCGACGACGGCGTGTAAGTCAACAAACTGGTCGGTGTTGACGAACTTTGAGACGATGCGCACCACCGAGCGAATGATGTCGATGTCCTGCGCCATGACTTGCTGCGCGCCGGGACGCTGCACCTTAACGGCCACGTCCTCGCCCGTCACCAGGCGGGCACGGTGAACTTGTGCAAGAGAAGCGCTACCGAGCGGGTTGGGGTCGATCGCGTCGAACATCTGCCCCAGGCGCTGGCCGTATTCCTCTTCCAGACAGCGGAGCACTACCTCATACGGCACCGGCTCTACGTCGGAGCGCAGGCGACGCAGCTCGTCGCAAAACCGCTGCGGCAAAATCTCGGAGCGGTTGGCCAGAATCTGTCCCATCTTGACGAACATGGGGCCGAGCTCTTCGAGCAGACGACGCAGGCGCACCGGTGTGAGGTTATCCCATACGCGGTACTTTTTGATCAGGCGAACGATCTGCCCAATGCGCTCACGACGACCTGCCGGCGTGAGCTGGTATTCCTCGTCCGGAGCCATCGCGTCGGGCTCTTCGGGGACCATATCGACAGCGCGCGGCTTCTTGCGGGCGCCCGAGACGGCGGCATCGACCTCATCGACAACCGCCGTCTCGTCATCCAAGGGATCTAAATTGTTGTAATCGGTGGTGGAATCTGCCATCTGCGCTGCTACTCGGCCTCTTCGGCGTCCTCTGCGTCGTCGGGCTCAACGGACTCGACGGGCACCGAGGTCACGTTGTCCTCGACCGCATCGACGATGTCACGCACATGGGCCAAAAAGGCCGTGCGCTGGGGGGCGGTCATAACGCGGACGCGGGCCAGGATGAGCTCGTCGAGTACGCGCTGCGCCGCGGTCTCGCCCTGCATGCCCAGACGCTCGGTCAGGTCGGAGATGGTGCCGCCGGCCTGCTCGAACATGTCGGACACGCTGCGGGCGATATCGGGGGTACCAGCATCCTTGCGAACCTGCTCGCCCTTGGTACCGAGGTCGTCAAGAACCTTCTTGCCGCCCTCGACGGCAACGGCGGCGGCGCCGAAGCCCACGTTGATGGCACCGTTAACAAGCTGATCGAATTTCATAACCATGGTTGGCTCCAATCGTGAACAACTGCATTGTCCTTCTTGTACCCAAGATTGAGCGAACGACACAAAATCGTTTTACCGCCAAGATAGGAATCGAGCGGGGCAAAGCCTTCGATGGCGCTTGCCCCGCTCGCTCGTTGCAAGGTCGTCTTTACCTCACGTTATCGTTCATCGCGAAGGAATTCTTCATGGCGCAGCTCGTGGTGTAGAGCACCTTGCCCAACAGAGCATCGGTCTCCACGCGCACGAACTCGGCAAAGGTCTCGTTGGCGCGGGCGAGTTCGGCGGGCACCTCGGCCTCGGGCAGCGCAGCTACGGCAGCGTCAACGTCGTGAATCTGCTTGTGACCCATGCCGCCGACCTTCTCCTGATAATCCTCGACGGCGCGACCGCACTCATGGAAACGAACATCGGCCAAGGCACCGATCAGGCGATTTGCCCAATAGAAATTCTCGGATGTCACGCGGGCCTGCGTGTCGGCATAGTACTCGGGCATGGTCTCGACGTTGGCGTACAGCGGCACGAGCGCGTTAAACGAGTTGGAGCCAAACGCCATCCACTGCACGGCGCGATACGCCGGCTGCGCATAGGGGCGCAGCTGCAGCACGGCAAGCTGGCTGTTGCGATTGATGCCAATGGGACGATAGGCGCCGCGCGTGGCGGGCGTGCCCTTGCTGCCGTAGCAATCGTACTCCGTGCCCTGGTAGTGGCTCGAAAGCACGTACTTGATGTCCTCGATGGTCACCTTGCGCTCGGGCACGCGGCTCCAGGGGATGTCATCACTCTCGGGCGTGTAATCGGCGTCGGGACCGTCCCACACATCGCTGGGGTTGAGGCAGCGCTGCATATACCAGGCGCGCGGCGTGTTGTAGACGTGGTCGCTGTCGCTGTGCGAGCCAAAGGCCTCGCGCGGGTTGAAGACCGTCGCCGGACCGTCGCCCTCGACGCCCAGCGTCAGGTCCAGATGCCACTCGGCCATCCAGGAGCGCAGGTCGGCAGAGCACATATGATCTGCCTGCGTGCCCTCGGCATCGTCCAGGTCAAAGCTGTCGATACCCAGCTGGTTAGGCATGGTCACATAGGCGTCATCGGGCACGCGCTTGGCGATCCAGTGGTGCCCGCCGATGGTCTCGAGCCACCAGATCTCGTCAACGTCACTAAAGGCAATGCCGTTGTTCTCATAGGTGCCGTAGCGCTCGAGCAGCTCGCCCAGAATGCGCACGCCGTCGCGGGCAGACTTGGCGTACGGCAGCACCAGGGTCACCATGTCCTCCTCACCCAGACCGCCGGGCTGCGCCGGAACATAGCCGTCCTCGCCCTCGTTGCCCTTGGCGGGCACGTAGTCGACAAGCGGATCGGCGCCGCGGACGCGCTCGTTGGTGGTGAGCGTCTCGGTTGCGGACATGCCCACATTGAGCTCGTTGAAGCCGGCCTCGGCCCAAATGCCATGACCCGGGACAACGTCGGGGACGCTCGTGTAGCGCATGGGGTTGTCGGGCAGCTCAACGGTCAGGTGGCTCAGGACACTCGTGTTGACACGCGGCTGCTCGTCGGGATGCACCACGCGCATGCGCTTGGGCTCAAACACCCCGTTGGACGAGTCCTCGTTGCGGGCGACAAGCGTCGACCCGTCGTAGCTCGCATTCTTACCAACCAAAATCGTTGTGCACGGCATGCGCATCCTCCTTGAGCGAAGAAATCAAACGGCAACAGTGTATCGCTTCGGCGCAAAAAGAGCGAAACCGTCGCCCCGGTAGCCCCTGTGGCCAAAAAATGTCAAATATGAGTACTGTCACCAATTTAGTAGCAGCAAATTACCTTGTAATGAGTGCTGAAAATCCCCGTTTGTCCAAAAGCAAGACAACGTTATTCCCCATAGGTTCAATAAAATGGACTCCCTAACGAGAATGGATATCGTTAGGAAGCCCAAAAGACGTAAATAGTATGTGACTACCTTGGCAACAGTACTCATATTTGGCGTTTTTTGGCCACGTGGTATATGGCTAACCCCTCAAACAGCCCAAAACGCCTATTTCGATGCACGCTCCGCCGCCTCGATCACGTGCTTGGCGAGAATCGCCGTCGTTACAGCGCCCACGCCACCCGGCACGGGAGTAATTGCGCCAACAATCGGCTCCGCAGCATCAAAATCGACGTCGCCGACCAGCTTGCCGGCGGCCTCGTCCCAGTTAATGCCCACATCGATGATCGTCTGGCCCTCGCGAACCGCATCCGCGCCAATCGTGCGCGCACGTCCAACCGCGGCAACAACAATGTCGGCAGAACGGCACTCGGCAGTCAAGTCGCGCGTATGCGTATGGCACGTCGTCACCGTGGCATTGCGAGCCGTAAGCATGGCGGCAACGGGACGGCCAATCACCAGCGATCGACCGACGACCGCGACCTTGGCCCCATCCAGCTCAACGCCGTAATGATCCAGCAACGCCAGCACGGCCTCGGCCGTGCAAGGAGCAAAGCCCTCGCCTCGCCCCGAAAGCGTGGTAAGCAGCGAGACCGGCGTCATGGAGTCAACGTCCTTGGCGGGATCGAGTGCCGCGGCAACTGCATCCTCGTCAAGCCCGGCGGGCAGCGGGCGAAACATCAGGCAGCCGTGAACGGCCGAGTCGGCATTGATGTCCTTAATAGCTGCCAGCAGCTCGTCCTGCGAAACATCGGAGGGAAGCAAAACGCGGCGAGCCTCAATGCCAACCTTATCGCAGCGCTTGAGGGCACCGCGCTCGTAGGATAGGTCGTCCTCGCGCTCGCCCACGCGAACGATGGCCAGCGTCGGCACAACGCCGCGCTCGCGCAGAACAGCACAACGAGCAGCGAGCTCCTCGGTCAAAGCACGGGCGACGGGAGCACCCTTCAACAGCTCAGTCATGGCTATCCCCTCTTCCTTGCAGCGTCAGCGGCGCGGCGCGCCAGAGCATCGGCGCGCGGCAGCCACGTATCGAGCAGTTCGTCACACGCCGCCTCGAGCTCCTCGGCGCGGACACGATCCTTCATAGACGTGGTGTTCGCAAAGAGCGTCAAGCTTGCACCCTGCATGGCCGCGCGGCAAAACACGGCACCGCACGCCACATCGGACAGCAGCTGGCGCGAGCCCTTGTCCGCCATGTCCTCGAGCAGCGCCAGCGCGCGCCCGCAGGCATCCATGATCCGATACGGTGGCATGGCCGCCACGTGCAACGCATCTTGAATCGTCGCGGGTCGAGCCGGATCATCGCGCGGAATACCGTATGCCGCCGACACCTGGCCGTACGCACGAACGTCCTCGGCGACCAGACCCACAAGTTCCTGCGCCAGCTCGTCTGCCTGGGCAAATGCGCGCGTTAGATCGTCCGCGCGATCGGAAAGCGCGGGATTGGTCGCCCCATAGCGAGCGACCATCCCGCACAGCGAAGCGCCCAGCGCGCCTACAAAGGCGCTCGCGCTACCGCCGCCGGGAACCGGCTCACGCGCGGCAAGCGCCTCGGCAAACCCTCGGCAGGTTTTATCCATCATCTCTTGGCTCATCGAAACACCTCTGCCCACCGCGCCGGCCACCATGGGCCGCACGCATAATAAAAAATGGGACAACGACGCCAGGAAGCGGTTGTCCCATTCATCGGTTTTATTGAAGCCCAGTCTAACCCATAAGACAAAGGCTGTCAGGAGCTCTGGCTATCGGTGTTTCCGATTGCCGGCTATAGGCACGGGCACCTAGTCCACCTGGAACGTCGGCAGCAGCGTGTCGATAATCTTCGACCCCATATCGCGGTTTGCAGTCGAGTACTCCAAATGCGCCGTGGCAATCGTCGAATCCGTGACAATCGTCTTTTCGTAAATGATCGTATCGTCCTCGCGCCAAGAGACCACGTACCAGTTGTCGCCCTCTGCGGTATAGAGGTCGGCCTTGCCCGAGGTGTCCGCGTCGACAAACATCTCGTGTGCGGTTTCTTCGTTAATGTTGACGTAGCCAAACAGGTTGATTACAAAGCCCGTCTCCGGATCCTTATACCTGGCGCCGCTGCCGCTGGAAGTATCTTCCATCTCAAAGCGATTGGGAATCGACATGCTATAAGGGTGAAGGTCGTTTGTGTACGTCTGCACGTCGGTTAGGAAATCGTCCGAATCGCCCGAGCCGTAGTATGCCGATTCGTCCTCGGAAACGGCCTCGTCATCCGACGACGAAGACTCCTTGGACTTGTCTCTCTTCTTCTTGGCAGAAGAATCTTTCTCGTCCGAAGACCCGGTATCGATCACCGAGATTTGTGTGTCGGAGCTCTTGGACCCGTTAAGCATCGCGAACGCAAACACCGTGCCGCCCCCAAGGAGTACCACGGCGGCACACGCCACCGCGATGACAATCGGAGCTTTGCTCTTGGGCTTTTGAGGCGCAGGCGCGACCGGCGGCATCGATTGGGTTAGGCCCGGGGCAGAGGAAGGACCAGCGCCCGTAGGCGTCGGCACGGAACCGCCAGCCAGCGACGCCCCGCAATGCGTGCAAAACATCGATCCATCGGGAACTTGCTGTCCGCATTTTTGACAGAACATCGTTCGACCTTTCGTTGTTTAGCTTTTGTCACAGCCAAGTTTAAAACCCTAAGCCGGTATCGCTGTTGCGCAACATTGGGAGAATCAACCAATCCGCACGCTTGCCCAGCGCCAGGCCCACCTTGCGGCAAGCCCGTACACGCAAACATGGGACACATGGCCCACCCTAGCGAGCCGTCCGCGCGCACAGTAAAGGCAGGTAATCCATGGGCGGTTGCAGATAGCGGAGGACACGACCATGAAAAAGAAGGCCTTTGCGATTCTCACCCTCTGCATCAGTCTCTTTGCCGCGGTTGCCCTGGTGGGCTGCGGTGGCAGTGGCGGCGCTACCGGCAGTGGCGGTGGCGCCACGGAAAAGCCAGCCGTGGATATGAGGACCGATTTCATTTGGTTTAAGGTCGAGGTGCCCGAGGGCGTCGAAATCACGGACATCGCAGGCGATACCGCCGACAGGGCCCAACTTAAGTTCACCGAGAGCGAGCACGCCAGCGATCGCCTCATCCCTGTCTTCGATCCTGACAAGAACGCCGATGAGCCGTTCGACTACGAGGCCAAATGGAAGGCCAACTTTGATTGGACCGAGAATGACCCCGTCAAGTACAACGGCAAGACTTGGCGCAACGCCTCCTATACACACTCGGGCGGCGTGACGACTGAGTACTTCGCCGAAGCAGGCAGCGGCAGCGTGTACGCGCGCATCGACAACGTCGAGGAGTACAAGGACGCCGTCGAGACCATGATGAAGTCTCTGGAATTTGCCGACGACATCGCCGAAGCCAAGACCGAAGCCATGGACGTCAAGCTCGACGATATCGAGATCAAGCGCTTAGCGACTGGCGAGCGCAGCGGGAAACACGGGCGCAGTGCAAACAAGCGACGGTACCCCAGCGCTTCGCACTAAGGGAGGGCCGGTAAACCGACCCTTCCTTTCTTATGCCGGCAACTGACGAACGCGAGGATGTCGGGCGCAAAAACGGTAGCGGCGCGTCCAGGAAATCTCGCAGCTCGGGCGACTGGCCAGCGCGTCACCAAATGCGCTGTCGCACCTAAAGATCGGCCCCGTTGCTGGCGATACAGCGTTGATACCAAGCAAAGCTATCCTTCTTCAGACGTTTATTGGTGCCGTGCCCCGCTTCGTCCCGGTCGACATAAATCACACCGTAGCGTTTATTCATCTCGATTGTTCCGCACGAGACAATGTCGATGATGCCCCACATCGTATAGCCAAGCAGGTCAACCCCGTCCTCAATGGCTTTACCCATCTGCGCAATATGCTCGCGCAGATAGTCGATCCTGTACGGGTCGTGAACGACACCATCCTCACCAACAACGTCGTTGGCGCCGATGCCGTTCTCGGCAATAAAAAGTGGCAGCTGGTAGCGGTCATACATCTGGTTAAGCGAGATGCGCAGCCCCTTGGGGTCGATCTGCCACCCCCAGTCGCTCGTCTGCAGATACGGGTTCTTTTTGCCCGAGAGCAGATTTCCACTTGTGACCTCGTAGTCCTTATTGTCGGTGGAAATCATCGACATGTAGTAGCTAAAGCTCAGGAAGTCCACGGTGTTCTCGCGCAGGATCTCTACGTCACCCGGTTCCATCTTAACCTCAACACCCAGGTTGGCGAACATGCGCTTGGCATAGGACGGGTAATAGCCCCTGGCCATAACATCGGTGTAGAAGTAGTTCTTGTAGTTCTCGTCCAGAATGCTCGCCATCACGTCATCGGGGTCACACGTTGCCGGATAGCTGGTAAAACGAGCGATCATACCGCCGACCATAGAGCCGGGAATCATCTGGTGGCAAAGTTTGACGGCCAAGGCATTGGCAACAAACTGATGGTGAGTACACTGGAAGATCGCCTGGTCGTAGTTCTCTTCCTGGTCCTTGATTAGGCAGCAGCCATTCCACGGGTTAAAGCGGGAGCAGTTGATCTCGTTAAACGGGAGCCAAAAGTCCACAAGATCGCCCAGGCGCTCAAAAAGCACCTTGCAGTATCGCAGGTAAAAATCGATCATCTCGCGGCTCTTCCATCCACCGTAGGTGGTGACCAGGTTAACTGGCGTCGCGTAATGCAAAATGGTTGCAAAAACCTTCATACCGCGGCGATGACATTCACCAAAAAGGTCCTCGTAATAGCGCAGCCCCTCCTCGTTTGGCTCGGCATCGTCGCCGTTGGGAAAAATGCGCGCCCAGCTAATTGAGGTGCGGAACACCTTTAGCCCAAGCTCCTCCATAAGGGCAAGGTCCTCTTTATATGTGTGGTAAAAATCGATGCCCCAGCGAAATGGATAATGCTCGCTCTCATTTGTCGCAAGTGCATTGGCAAAGCGCTCGCTCGTCATGTTGATGTCGCGGTTGCGCCTGCGCTCCTGCGCATCCCATGTCACATCGAACACGCGCAAGTCCTGCGTGTCGATACCCTTGCCGCCTTCGTTCCAAGCACCCTCGGCCTGTGTCGACGCAATGGCACCGCCCCACAAAAAAGCATTTGGGAAGTTGCTCATGCCCAGCTACGCTCCGATCTCTTTCTGAATCCCAGCGTCCTTTTTAATGAGGACATAGCTCACCAGGAACGTGACGACAAACGAGACCGCAACGCCGACCAGCGCAAAGACAAAGTTCATCGAATTGTTGGGGTCGATGAAGATCGCAATCGAAGTAAGGCCAGTGGGTCCAAAGACGACGCGCTTGACACCGGCAAGGCCGCAAACGATACCGCCCGCACAGCCGCCGATAATGGAGGCGAACAGGGGCTTCTTGAGACGCAGGTTTACACCGTAAAGAGCGGGCTCGGTCGTGCCCAGAAGAGCGCTGCAGCCGGTAGAGATAGCGAGCGACTTAAAGTCCTTGTCCTTCGCCTGAACAGCAACTGCAAAGGCGGCAGCACCCTGGGCGATGTTAGCAACCAAGAAGCCGGGGCCAAGCATGTCGTAGCCAAAAGACTGGATAGCAGCAAGAGCAAGCGGGATGGTGACGGCATAGTGCATGCCCAGCATGATGACAATGGGACCAAGAGCACCAAAAAAGATGGGCAGGAACCATGGCGCATTGTCCTGAACAAGGGCAAGGACCGACTCGAGGGAGACGCCGACGAGATTGCCGAGCGGACCGACCACGCAATAGGTCAGCGGAACCATGATGAGCAGGGTCAGCAATGGACGGAAGAAAAACTTGATTACGCTGGGCGAGAGTTTATCGGCAAGCTTTTGCACCCATGAAGCCGCATAGATCACCAAGATCACGGGAATGACCGTAGAAGTGTAGGTTGCAAGTGTAACCGGCAGGGCTCCGAACATGGAGACGGGGTCGCCTGCGCTCACAAGCGCCGTGTAGTTGGGATGCACCATCATAAAGCCAATGGTCATGCCCACCATCGGGTCCACGCCGAACTTCTTTGCCGAGGTGTAGGCAAGCATCACGGGCATAAACAGAAACGGCGCGTCTCCTGCAATGCTAAAGAGCAGATATGTCGTGCCGGTGGTGTCCAAAAGCCCGGTCATCGTGAGCAAGACTAAGACAACCTTGACCATCGCGGCGCCGGTGATTGCAGCGATGATGGGAGTGAAGAGACTGGAAATGGTATCCATGACTCGCTCCATCATCTTGGGCTTGGCGCCCTTAAGGTCATCTGTCTCCACAACGTCAACAGCACCGTCGTTTACGCCGGTCGCCGCCACGAGCTCATCAAACGCATGATTAACGTCGGGCCCAATAATGACCTGATACTGGCCACCGGTAAACATGGCGCCCATGACACCGTGGGTCTTTTTGAGGGTATCGGTGTCAAACTGCTCGCCATCCTTTAACTGAAAGCGAAGACGAGTGGCACAGTGCATTAGGCTTGCAACGTTGTCTTTCCCGCCGACCGAGGTCAGTATCTGGGAGGCAAGTTCCTTGTAGTCCATGGTTTGCTTCCTTTCGCAGCCAAACATAATGCCACCTCTCAAATAGTGACATTTTGTCAGGCACATTACTTTGAGTTGTGCGCCCTATTTTTTATGGGCAACACCTACGGATTGTGAATACAGCGCTGTAAACTAGCTTAAGAACGTCCTTTGCTAGCATTATTCTATTTTTAGAACTAAAGAGTTCCAATGCCTGTTTCTCACGAGTGGAGTGTCAAAAAGGAAGATATGGACGCCAAGGAGCTCGACATGCTTTTAAGATGCGTTACGCCTGCCGAGCAACGCTACCTAGATAACCCAGATGCAGTCAGCGCACGGTATGCGAATATGGAGCGCCAGCAAATCCACGGGCGCGAGGTGTACTGTCTCAGGCCGAACCGCCTTGCAGACGATGAAATCCGTCTGCGAAAGGACTCCCGTTTTACCTCGACGCCCTACTACTCGCATCCCAATGTCAACATCAATTACATCTACTCGGGACATTGCGATTACCTCATCGACGATGTGCCCATCACACTGCACAAAGGCGACATCTGCATTTTTGACATCGATGTCGTGCGCCGAAAACTGGTCTTGGGGCAAGACGATATCGTGATCAACCTCAATATGACGCAAGGCTTTTTCAAAGAAAGCCTCTTTCGCAAGGCGGGGCAGCAAAACGTCTTTTCGGACTTTTTGGTACGGGTGTTCTCGACCGCGAATACCACCCATGACCACTATCTGATATTTAGAGCCGGCGAAAGCCCCGAAATTGAACGCCTCTTTAAACAGCTCTTAATCGAGTATTACGGCGATGAACCGCTTCGCAAGCAGATGATCCAGAGTTACTTCAGCCTGATCTTTCTGCAGTTGCTCAGGCTGCACCAGATAGACTCTGCAAACAATCTGGTCCAGATCGCTACAACCCGCTCTCAAAACATCATCGAGGTGCTCTACTACATCGAGGCGCACGCCATCGACTGCACTTTGGCTCAACTTGGCACACAATTTGGATATCACCCCAAGTACATCTCGGCGCGCCTTAAGGAGGAAACCGGGATGAGCTTTAAGCAGATCCAAACGCACGAACGGCTACGACTCGTATGCGAACGGCTCGTGCAAACCGACGAGCCCATCCGTAGCATAGCGATGAGCTGCGGGTTTACCAATATGACGGCATTCTATCGCGTGTTTTCGAACAGATATGGCATGACGCCGATGCAGTACCGCAAGCAGGGTGGGCAGTAGTGGATAGCACCTAATTTCAAAAACGGGGCAGCCCGCACTCCTGCGAGCCGTCCCATGCCCGTTTATCACGTCATAGCACCACCCGGTGCTCCTCCCCTACTTACCAAAAATCGCAGCAAACAATCCCCTGCGCTTGGACAAGAATGGCGAGGGCAACAAGAACAAGGGCTAGGTCGACTAGCCACTGCGCCGCCCAATGCGCAGTCGCAAGCTTAGCCCGAACGCCGCCATAGGCTACATCACCATGTTCAGCGCGTTAACAAACTCCTGGGCCTGGGGGCGGCCGCTCAGGCAAAAGACGCAGGCAGTCAACAGCCTGTTACGTAGGAAAACGTCGCGGCCCTTGATCCTGTTGACCCCCGTGATGTCCTTAAGATAGACAATCACGGTGTGCTTACCACCATAAGTGCTCTTCTTGAGCACCTCGATACGGTTGGGGTAGATCTTGACGTCTTTAAACCTGCCCGAACCCTTGTCCTGGAACAGCAGCGTGTTGTTGTCCATACGCATCGCTCCCCATGGTTAGAGTTAAAACTGCCTTCAACATCACATTTTAGTTGCCGCAAACTCTTTTCGCGATCGCGCTCAGAGCACAGCAATTCGTGTCCGCGCGAGGCTTTAAACTAAATGCGATAAAGATGCATTCCGCAAGAGGAAAGTGGGGCGACAGTGATGGGTGAACTGGTAAACCGTGGAGAATCGGCAATCGTGCCAGAAGTTTTTTACAAGCAGGTTTCCTCGATTCTCAACGCCGCTCGCGACAAGGCCTATACCGCCGTTAACTTTGCGATGGTTGAGGCGTATTGGGAGATCGGCAAGAGCATTGTTGACGAACAGGGCGGAGAGGAGCGCGCAGCATATGGAGAGGCATTGATTGCAGGCCTCTCCAGAAGGCTTACCGCGGATTTCGGAAGAGGCTTTGGCATCGCAAACCTTCGCAATATGCGTCAGTTCTTTCTTGCGTTTCCAATTCGCGACGCACTGCGTAGCGAATTGAGCTGGACTCATTACCGCAGGTTGATGCGCGTTCCCGACCCTGATGCTCGCGCCTGGTACATGAACGAATGCGCCGATTCTCGTTGGAGCACGCGCCAACTCGAACGCCAAATCAATACCATGTTCCGCGAGCGCCTTCTTGCCAGCAAGGACAAAGAGGCCGTCGCTCAGGAAATCCAAAAGAGCGCGACGGCTCGTCGCCCCGAGGACATTATCCGCGACCCATATGTGCTGGAATTTTTAGGTCTCTCGGACGATACTGCGTTTCGCGAGAGCGATCTAGAGCAGGCGCTCATCACGCATCTTCAGAAGTTCCTGCTGGAGCTTGGCCGTGGTTTCGCTTTCGAGGCGCGCCAAAAGCGCATCACCTTTGATGGGCGCCATTTCTATATTGACCTTGTGTTTTACAACTATCTGATGCGCTGCTTCGTGCTCATCGACCTAAAGACCGATGACCTTACGCATCAGGACCTGGGCCAGATGCAAATGTATGTGAACTACTACACGCGCGAGCTCATGAACGAAGGCGACAATCCGCCTATAGGCATCGTGCTCTGCGCAGACAAAAGCGACTCGATTGTCGAGTACACGCTGCCCGAAGACAACGACCAAGTGTTTGCCGCCAAATACTTGCCGTATCTTCCAAGCAAGGAAGAGCTGGCGCGCGAGCTGAGTGCCGAGTACCGCGCCATCAACGAAGCGACTAATGGCGAAGCGCAAGGGTAGCAGCACGTTGCGACCGATACCCCCGACGGCGTTTCATATCCCCCGACATAAGAGAAGCGCTCCATGACAGACAGACCAAAAACGACACTGAGCGACTGCATTTACGGGCTCGCCGTCGGCGACGCGCTGGGCGTTCCCTACGAGTTCAGGCCCCGTGGCACGTTCGAATGCACCGACATGATCGGCTACGGCACACACGAGCAGCCCGCCGGCACCTGGAGCGATGACACGTCCATGACGCTTGCTACCTGCGACTCGATTAGGGAACTTGGGTACATCGACACCGCAGACATGCGCGACAAGTTCGTATGCTGGATTGCCCGTGGTGAGTATACGATCGACGGCGTTTTCGATTACGGCGGCACCACCGCTCGCGCCCTGCACACCGGCAAAGGAGGCTCCGGCGAGCGCGACAACGGCAACGGATCGCTCATGCGCATCGCGCCCCTGGCGTTCACCGATGCGACAGACGAAGAGGTCAGGGAGGTCTCCGCGATAACGCACGCCCACAGAACGTCAACCGATGCATGCGTCATATTTGTCGAGCTGATGAGGACCGTGATGAACGACGCGCTCCCCTCGTGGGCACTCCACCTGAAAGGCGTGCCTGAGCAGGAGATCAGGTCAGGTGGCTTCGTGCGCGACACGCTTAAAGCCGCTACCTGGTGCTTTGTGAACACCAACAGCTACGAAGCCTGCGTCCTTGCCGCCGTCAACCTGGGCGACGACACCGACACCACCGCAGCCGTCGCCGGCGCCCTCGCCGGCACGGCATACGGTCTCAAAGCCATCCCGCAGGAGTGGATCGACACCCTGCGCGGAAAAGAGTTGATTGAGCAGTGTTCGTTTTAGGGCGCACTTACGATAGAAACTGACCTGGAGGCACCCTGGAAAGAGAGATCGCAAATATGGACGAACCCTTCCCTGTCAGTCTCTAGCCACCCACGATACTCGGTGACACGAACCATGTGCCACATGGTCTTATTGGCCGGATGCCATGCAGGAACCGCGCGCACCTCACGCGAGGATGTAGTTCGCGCGGCGAGGGTCGCCCGGCAGCGGGAAACGCGGGTCGCACTGGTCCGGCCATGTCACCGTGCCTGCGTACGGTGCCGGAACCTCACGGCGCAGCTGGTCATAGTAAGCCTTGTACGCACGGAACAGCTCCAGCTCCTCGACGGCGGAGACAGCACCGACCGTATGACGGAAATCAAGGTCACGGCTCTCCCGCATCCAGTACAGGATGTTCACCCACACGTGCAGATACCCGCCCCACACGATATAGCCCGGTTTCATGCGGAACGAATTCATCAGACTCACCATCGTCTCGGAAGGGCGCCCATTGTACGGCGGCATGAACGCCGGGTCGTCAGTATGGCCCAACGAGCACGTCGAAAACGCCGTGAAAACCTTGTCAGTGGTCAGCGGGAACGGGGCACGCAGCACATGCAACATGGCATCACGCTTATTGGGGAGCTTGCGCACGGGACGGTAGTACGTCATATATCGGGAGGAGCTGTCGTTATTGATGGAGCTCATGTCCTCAAGAATAATCCATCCATCACGCCAGCAAAAGGAGACGGGCCAATAACTTGCCGCCCACGGGATTCTCGGCTCAAGTAGCGTACCGCCAAGATCACGCCGCGTAGAAGCATCCAGACCCGATACCGCAGTCCAGAACAAAGCCAACGGAAGATCGAACTCCGCGCGGGGATGCGTACCGGGACCCTTACGAACCGTCCCCGGAATTATGCTGAACCTGCTGTCTGACCAACCACGATTCGCCCAATGCAAAGGATTGGACGCGGGATCGTTCATCCGACGAGCCTCACGCAAACCTTCGAACACCGCGAAATACCTCCAGCCATCGCGTCACCGATCTTCGTTAATCGCTCGTTAAGTTCATCCATCTCGCGAAGCTCCGCCCCCAACTCGCTGTTGTCGTCATGTCGGGCTTCTTCCACGGCCTGCTTCAGCTTCCTCATGGTCTTCACCATTCCAGCGCGAACCTCACGAGCCTCAGGCGATTTGTCTATCCCTGAAATGGTATCATTTTCGGTGGTTTGGCGCATGTCGATCCGCTGCTGCAGAATCTGCCAAGCCTTGCCGGATTCACCTTTGCGACGGCGATCCTCCAATTGTGATGAAATGCGGGCGTCCTCTTTATCCGTCTCGCGGCCGCACGACCCGTCTGGCCGTTTACGGCAATACGCACCTGCTCGCCATCGCGGCTGTCCGTCGCCGAACGATCGACAAAGTAGGCCGGCGCCATCACCAGGCCGTCCTTATGCTTGTGGGCCTTGTGCGCCCAGGCGCGGATGCTCTTTTTTGAGCCCCAGCACCGCCTCGGCATCGTTGCCGGCAATATCGAGTGCCAACTTATCAATGACCACCTGGTCCTTGGTAGACGCATCGACGGAAACGACGCGGAAGTCGCCTTCCTGCATAGCAGGATCGAACGGCCCCACCTTGCCAAAGTCCCACGGCTCCAAAATGCCCATAAGGCGAACATCCAGGTAGTTGGCCCTGGAATAAGCCCAGTCGAGCACCTCGTAGTACACCAGGGTCTCCTTGCTCAGCCCTTTGCCCGGGAAGGACGCCATCATGCGCAGGCCCGCGAGCGCCATGGGTAAATAGAAGAGCATCAGGTCATTTTGAATCGCGTCTTCCACGTCGTGCCCGGCAAAAGCGTCGGGATACTGACGCACCAGCTGGAGTGCATAATCTTAACTGTAAGCAACACCTTTATAGACGCAGGAGGGATATGCACATGAGCAATTATAATAAAATCACAGCCCTATATTCCCGCCTTTCCGTAGGCGACGAGGACAGGAACGGCGGCGAGAGTAACAGCATACAGAACCAAAAAAATCTTTTTGGAGAACTACGCCAAAGGGCAACACCTAACCAATATCCGGCACTACATTGACGACGACGAAAGCGGCAGATTTTTTGACCGTTCTGCTTATTCCCGCATGATTGAAGATGTGGAAAGCGGCAAAATCGGTGTCTGCATTATGAAAGACCTTACCCGCTGGGGGCGCGACTATCTCCAAGTCGGCAACGCTATGGAGATTTTCAGACGGAACAATGTGCGCTTTATCGCAGTCAACAACGGCATAGACAGCGAAAACCCCGACACATTGGAGTTTGCCCCCTTTATCAATATCATGTCGGAGTGGTACGCAAAGGACATCAGTAAGAAAGTGAAAACGGGCATTAAGACCAAAGGCATGAGTGGAAAGCCGATTGCCACCGAAGCCCCTTACGGCTATGTCAAAGACCCGGACAACAAGGATTTTTGGATAATCAATGAGGAAGCTGCCGAGGTTGTACGCCTTAGTTCACATTATTATGATATACATTTCTCAAAGCAACCAAATGACAAGCAAGAGTTTGTGGGTGAGAAAATATGAAAAAACGCAGAAGCAGAAAATATAAAAAGATAATAATAATTTTTGTAACAATGCTGTTCGTATCACTTGTTGCGGCAGTTGGACTATATAAAACAGGTATCTATCGTTTTGACTTTTTGAAAGATGTCTTAAAAAAAGTTGATTTTCAAATGAATACAAATGAACTTAATATTCCGCAGGACGCGCTTTCGTTTTCTGTTTATGATATTGAGCAAGAAGAATTTTTATTATACGAGGGCGATAGCCAGTTGCCCACTGTCGCAAGTTTGGCAAAACTATTTGCCATTGATTATGCTTTGGGAAAAGTAGATTTGGAAGATATTGTTGAAGTAAATCAAGAAGTATTGGAACTTGTACCGGCGGGTTCATCTTTAGCAAATCTGTATGCTGGGGAATACACAGTTAAACAAATCGTGGAGGCTATGCTTGTTCCTTCGGGAAATGACGCAGCATATGCCTTGGCATATCATATCGCTAAAAACGAATTAGGCGAAGGTTATACAGCAACGGAATATATAGATTATTTCATGACAGAACTTAATGAGTATTTAATCAAAGCAGGCTATTCCAAAACAAACTTATATAATGACCCAAGTGGCGCGTCTATGCAAGCTAACTCTCATTTAGAGGACATTAACCGCGTAGCGTTGAAGCTCCTTAACTACGATTTTGTTAAAGAATGTATTGGAAAAAGCGAATTTTCAATTCAAACTCCGCAAGGCGAATTTACATGGAAAAATACAAATGAGTTTTTGGATGAAAATTCACCGTACTATAATGAAAATGTTAAAGGAATGAAAACAGGAACAATGGCATCTTCCTATAGCCTTGTTGTTCTGTATAAAAAAGATGGAAAAGCATATTTGATTACCTGTTTAGCAGCACCCTCAAATGAGGGGAGATATAAAGCGGTACAGTCTGCTATCAACACGATTATTAAATAATGATGATGAAATATCCCGTTTAAGTGAAGTGTCAAAACAATAAGGGTAAGATAAAACAGCACACAATAAAACTTAATACCCACCCACAAGGGCAGCCGAGAAAATCGACTGTCCTTTTTCTATGCCTATGAGCAGAAAGGAGCGACCAACCATGACAAAACCAAGAGAGAAAAACCCGCGAGGAACTACAAGCCGAGATTGAGGACGGAAAGAAGAAAATCCGGCAGTTTGAGAACCGGGAAAAGATGTTGCGTCAGAAGCTTTCCAAAGAGGAACGCAGAACGCGCAGCCACCGCCTTATTGTCCGGGGCGCGGTCTTTGAAAGCATTGTGCCTTGCGGCAATAACTCTAAAAAGCACTTGACAAAACGCTTCATGCAGCGCGTTGACATGCGCCTGCTGCGGCGTTATCTCACAGGAAACACCCTGCTCGGGCACGTTCTCCACACCGACGCCCATGGTCAGGCGCTCCTAAACGTCCCTGGCTTGAGCAGGTCGGCAACGCCGATCTTATTACCGCAGAACGGGCACTCAAACACGCGCTGGGTCGACTCGCCCTCAAGGCATTTAATGGCAAACATCTCGTCCATAGAAACGTCCTCCTTTGCACAGGGACTGTCAACATTAAGTATGTCGAGCAAACCGGTACACGCCCATACCCATGTGGCCCAAAATGGAGCACTCGGTCGGACGGAAAGGCGCAGCGAACTCGAAGGCGTACGGGCAGTCGCCCCCCCCTCCGCCTCGCGCCCGTTAGCGCCGGCAGACCATTACTGCATTTTCTGAGCACCGGCGCGCGTTGCGTCTGCGCGAGCTACACTATCCCCTTAATAAGAATGCGAGGAGACACACCATGCTATTTGTAAATCGGCTGGTACATACGCTTGTTCCCGGCAGCGAGGGCGAGCCGGTCGATACCTCCTGCCGCACCAACGCCGGCTTTGCCGCTGGCCTCATCTGCATCGGACTCAACATCACCCTGTGTCTGGCCAAGGGCATAGCAGGTCTGCTCGCGGGCTCCGTCTCGCTTATCGCCGATGCCTTCAACAACCTTTCCGATGCCTCGAGCAACATCGTGAGCCTGCTCGGATTCCGCCTTGCCAGCCGCCCGGCCGACGAGGGGCACCCCTATGGCCACGGCCGCTACGAGTACCTCGCCGGCTTGTTTGTCGCCGTCCTCGTTTGCGCCGTCGGCATCAACCTGATCCTGGAGTCGGTCACCAAGATCATCAAGCCCTCCCCCACCGCCTACACGCTTGTTTCCCTTGCGGCACTGGCTACGTCCATGCTCGTTAAGCTCTGGATGGCTGCGTTCAACCGCACGCTGGGCGACCGCATCGACTCGGAGACGCTCATCGCTACGGCGCAGGACTCCAAGAATGACGTCATCACCTCGGGCTCGGTCTTAGCGGCGGCGCTTATTTCGCAAACGACAGGCTTTGACCTCGACGGCTGGGCGGGCCTGGGCGTGGGCATCTTCATTTGCATCAGCGGCATGGGCCTGGTGCGCGATGCCATCAGCCCGCTGTTGGGACAAGCGCCCGACCCCAAGCTCGTCCAGGAAATCCGCGACAGGATTATGTCGTACCCCCAGGTCTTGGGCACACACGACCTCATGGTGCATGACTACGGCCCCGGTCGGCAATTTGCCAGTGCGCACGTGGAAATGCCCGGCGAGGGCGATGCCTTTGAGCACCACGAGATTCTGGACACCATCGAACACGAAATCAAGCATCAGATGGGCATCGACATCACGCTACACTGCGACCCCATCGCCACCACCGGCGACGACCTGCGCGGCTGGGTCAAGCGCGGCGTCATGCAGATCGATCCCGCGCTCTCCATCCACGACCTGCACGAGCACGACGGGTTCGTTTCGTTTGACCTGGTGCGTCCCGACGGCTTTGACATATCCGACGAGGAGCTGCTGGAGCTCGTCACGCGCATCGTGCACGAACGCCGGCCCGATGTCTCGTGCGTCGTCACATTTGACTCGGGCTTCAGCTCGCCCGACCGTCCGGCCGAGCAGCTGTAATCGACAGCAAAACGGGACGCAGGACCGCCGACCAATGCGCATATGCGCCCGGTCACGCAATCCTGCGCCCCATTTTTGTTTGCACTGCTAAGGCTCTAACCGCTCGACCGCTAGTTTCCCTGCGCATTCGAAATGCCGTTTTGCAGGGCATCCCAGGCGTTCGTCGCCATGTCGCCCAGGTTCCGCGCGGTATCGCCCAGATTCTGGGCCTTATCTCCCAGCTCCTGCGCCTTGCTGCTCAAGTCCTCCAGCATGTTAGAGCTCGAGCTGTCCGTGGCGCCTTGGTCGCCGGACGCATTCCTCGACGAGCCGCCCTTGTGCGTGAGCTGGACCTCCAGGTTGCCATCGCCGTTGTAGTGTGCAGACGTAACCACCCAGTTGGCGTCGACAATAGGCGTTGAGCCGTCATCGGTCAGGATCACGGCGTTCGAAAGATCGGCCCCGCGCGACTTGAGGAGCTTCTTGGCGTTGGACCAGTACTGACCCGGGATATCGCTCAGGTCGACGGTGCTGGACTGGGCAGTCTCGGTCTGCTCGGCCGTGGTATCAGTCGTGGCGCCCCGCTTGTTGAGCATGCCCGACACGATGGCAAACACAACCGACAGGGCAAAGAAAATCGCCAGCACGATCAGGATTTTCTTGATCACGCTCGACGAACGCGACGGCTTCTGCTCATCGTCCTCGCCATATTGCGGAATCGACTTGGGATACTCGCGATTCGGCTCGCGCGACTCGTAGCGAGGCTGCGCCGTGCGAGGCATATACGTCGTCTGCTGAGGCTGCGGAATGGGATTTTGCGGCAGGTCATCATAGGAATTCGGCGTCGAGGCGGCATAAGAATCCTGCGGCGCGTAATCAAACGGGTCCGGAGCTGCGTTGCCATAGGGGCCTTGCGAAGATGCAGCGTAAGAATCCTGCGCCGTGTCGCCATAGCCCATAACCCGGGTGGGCTCGGCAGAAGGCTGCGTCGCGGCGGGGTCGGTATAACCGGGGTTGGGAACAACGCGGGTCGCATCGGCGCTATCGCCAGCCTGCGCGGAACCGTACCCGCCCATCACGGTCGTCTTATCCTGGTCCATGCAACGATTCCTTTCCGTCGCCTGTAAGCATCAAGTTATCCATGCATTCTACCCGCGCAAAAGCCTATGATGGGCAAAGGCCGTCGGTATTTACAAGACATGCGCGACAGGCGGCAACAAGCGAATCGAGGATACGTCATGGCAAAAAGCAAGCTCATCAAAGACACGACGCGTGCCGAGCGCGAGGAGATCATTAAACTGGCACTCGCAGGCTGTGGCAACGGCAGCTGCGATAACTGCGGCAGTTGCAGCCTGGGGGCTGGCGACCCATACGGCACCTACCAGCCCTACATTGACGGCGAGATGGAAATCGCCGACATCAACATGATGGTCGCCGAGCGCAACGCCAAACTCTTCGGCCTCCAGCGCGGCTAATACCTCCCCGCTTGGGTCGTATGCCACGAAATGCGCCCATCTACTACGTTTAACCCAAGGGTGCTAACCATAGCTAAATTTGAGTTAACAAAACCGCAGGTAAACGTCTTGTTGCATTGTTAAAAAAACGCTCCATGGCCGGTACAACCTGGACAAACGTTGTAGATGGACGCTTTTCGTGGCGCAGCTGGCCCAGACGGCTTGTTTCGGAGCCAATCTGCATCAAAAAGACCCCGACGTCGCTGCGCTTTGCGCCACCGGGGACTGTTCAGATCACTCCCTGCCGCCTTACTCTACTCGTTGGGCACGTATGTAGCCTTGGCTCGCACGGGCGTCACGTCCTGACCGCAGGAATAACTCGAGTCGAAGGCGTGCGCAACCAAGTCGTGCGTATCCCATGCCATGCAGTCAAACTCGCCAGTATCGAGGACAACGATATAGCCCTTGCCATCGTAGTAGAAATGATCCTCGGTGTAGTTATCGTCATCGTCGATATTGTCTTCGGACACAGAGTCAAAATTCGGCTTTGCCGTCTTAATTGCCTGCTTGGCCTCACTCTTGAGGGTGTCAAACGAGAACCCATGCTGTACAAGCGAGTCCTCGAGCGAAACCCGCTCGCCCGTCTTAAGGTTGTAGTACGCCGACCTTGTCACTCGCTCCGAACGATACGGAGGTTGATAGCTGTCGGTGTAGGTTCGCACGCAGGCGATATCGCCGTCAATCGAGACGATCTCGGCGGTATACATCATGGTCACGCGGCTGTCCTCGTCATCCATCGAGGCCTGCTTGCTCGCATCGAGCGTGTCTGCAACGAGTTGAACCATATCCTTGTTAAACTTGGCGGCGCCCACGCCCTGGCCCTTCACCTGGGGATAGGTCCACGTAGCCGTGATCTGGCACGTGTCATCGGGGAGCGGATTCAGCGGGCCTTCGCCAACCGCAGCCGTAAAGTTGACATCCTGCGTGGCGGAAACGGCTTCGTAGCCCACCTGCGCACTGTCATCTTCCTTCGACTTCAGCTGTTCCAGCGTCGTGGCCACCGTTGCGATGGTTTTGTTTATCGAGTCCATAGAGTTGGCAGAATCTTGGTCTCGCATGCGCAGACAACATAGCCCTTGCCACCCGAAGTGACCTCGGACGACGCGCCGATACGCGTCACGACAACAATTGCCGCCACAATGGCAACAACGGCAACACCGCCGATAACGGCAGCGACAATACGGCCCTTGTGCTTGGGTTTCTTGGGCGGCGTTGGAACAAACGGCTGAGAGGCCTCAGCAGGCGCGGGCATAGGTTCCTCATAATGAGACTGCGCCGCCATATGAACCGAGGCACCCTGAGGAGCGTGCTGCCCCGCAGGAGCGGTCGCCGGCGCATCCCCTACCGGAAACGTCACAGGCTCCGCCTGGTCCTCAACTCCGCCCACGCGAGCGCTGCAGCTCGTGCAAAACATGGAGCCATCGGGTATCTGAGCTCCGCACTTAGTGCAATACTGCGCATCTCCCGTCTCTCGTCGCAGCCGCAATGCGCCCGCGCAGTTCTTCCAACTACACCGTACGAGAGAAATCTCCATTCTTGTTGCGCAACATTGACGCCACGTCCAAAAACTATGCCGGTTTACTACGATAAATCGCCCGAACCTGAGCACGCTACTTTATAAGAAAACAAAACCGCAGGTAGACGAATCGGCCATTATCGGAAAATCAAGATATGGTCGAGGTATACCGATTCATCGTAGTAAACCGGCATAGTTTTAGACGAACGACCCCATCCTTGACCCAACAGCCACAAAATGATCCGTTTTCCTCCGTCGCATGCGGATCAATGTATTTCAAGAAACGTGGCACTTTGTTATGAGGCGGTTAAACCGCTCCAATGACGCCCCCTATGGGGCGGGCATCTTACTAGCATTCCTCTCTAGAGAAACGAGAGGAATACCTATGCCCCATACCGACTCCAAGCAAAACGTCCCTTCGCCCACATTCGGCTCCCCTGTAGGCTTTGTCATCAGCATGGCGATCGGCTTTGGCCTCTACGCCCTACTGAGTATCCTCGTCGCACAAGGGTCGACGCTCATCCCCCAGCTTGACTACACAAACGTCATCACCGGCATCACCGCTTCACTCCCCAGGCAGCTCGTATGGTTTTTGATGGACTTCACAGAACCGCAGTTCTACGCGAGCGTCTTTGCCGGCGCCGGCACCATCATCGGCGGCGCGGCCGCCTACCTGCTCGCGCGCAAAAACAGCCGCTTCCAAGGCTTTACCGTCTGCTATGGCGAGCACCGCATGTTTCCCTGGGTCCTCGCATCGCAGGTGCTGAGCTTGGCACTCACCATCTTTGTCTTCCGTTTTATCGACGGCTTCGGCGCCGCGGGTGATGTGACCTGTGTCGCCACCTTCATCCCCATCGTCGCCGCCCCGCCCGCAACGATGCTGCTCTACGGCCCCAGCGTACCGGCACTGCTCACCTCGAGTGTGCTGGCGGCGCTGCTGTGCTCTCCCACCGCAACCTGGCTGACGGCAACCATTGGCACGCCGCTCGGATTGCCCGGCGTCGTCTCCAACGTCACCGCTATGGCACTCACGGGCTTTGTCATCTTTATCGTGCTGCGTGAGCTCCCCTGGATCACCAAGCAGGATATTCCCCAGAACCGCGGCACGCTCAGCCCCGTCGAAGACGTCACGACACCCCTGTGGTTTGTCCGTCGCGTTCTGGCCGAGTTCTCCGAGGCCCCGTTCTACGGCAACGAGGTCGCAAGCCTCTTTATCTTCGCCGGCCTCATCCTGGGCACCATCCTGTGCCCCGGCCACAATGTCAACGGAGCCGGGGCGGCACTTCCCGCCATCGTGCTGTCGCAGTTTACCTCGGCGGCCGTGGGCGTGCTGCTCTACGCGAGCAAATTTGCCGATGGCGGCTGGTGCGCCACCTACGTTCCCGTCGTCAGCACCGGACCCGCCTGCGTGCTCGCATTGGGCGCCAATATCCCGGTTGCCCTTGTCGCCGGCGTGCTCGGCGGCATCCTGGGCGCACCCATTGCCGAGCTGGTCGCCAGCTGGCTTCCCAAAGACATCCACGGCACCGTGGCCAACGTCGCATCCATGGCCATCACCACGAGCGTCGTCTATATCGCCATGAGCGCGCTGGCGACGAGCTTTACCTACGCCTACTTGGGCGCGCTGCTGTGGTTGTAAGTGCAGCCAATCATCGAACCCAGTCAAGTCCCTCGTAACCTCAGCCACACCAGACCCAGATAAGAAAGGAACCGCATCGTGAGACTCAACGAAAAAGACCAGGAGAAACTGATGCTCCACATGGCGGGCAATCTTGCCAAGGAGCGTCGCGCGCGCGGACTCAAGCTCAACTACCCCGAGTCCGTCGCGCTCATTAGCTCTGAGCTTTTGGAGCTCGCCCGCGACGGTCACGACGTCGCCGAGCTCATGAGCCTGGGCAAGCAAATCCTCACCCGCGACGACGTCATGGAGGGCGTGGCCGATATGGTGGCCGAGGTTCAAGTCGAGGCGACTTTCCCCGACGGCACCAAGCTCGTCACCGTCCACGACCCCATCCAGTAATAGCAAGGAGCATCACGCATGAAAGTTGGAGAAGTCATCTGCGGCGACGAGCCGATCACGCTCAACGCCGGACGCGCCACCAAACAGATCCGGGTCACCAACAAGGGCGACCGCCCCGTGCAGGTCGGTAGCCATTTTCACTTCTTTGAGGTTAACCGCGCGCTGTCCTTCGATCGTGCCGAGGCCTTTGGCTATCGACTCGACATTCCCAGCGGCAATTCCGTCCGTTTTGAGCCGGGCGAGGAAAAGCTCGTGAATCTTGTTGAGCTGGGAGGCGCCAAGCGCGTCTTTGGCCTCAACGACCTCACGCGCGGCGAGGCGGTTCCCCGCAACCTCGCAACGAGCATGGAGAAGGCCCGTCGTCGCGGCTTTCTCGACTATCGCGAGGGCCCGGCGACGGGATTCCCCGAGGGTTGGGATAACGATATCGAGGAGGCACGCTAGCCATGGCATTTTCTATCGACCGCAATAAATACGCCGCCATGTACGGACCCACTGTCGGAGACAAGGTTCGTCTGGCCGATACCGACCTGATCATCGAGGTCGAACGCGACTTGACCACCTATGGCGAGGAGGCCAAGTTTGGCGGCGGCAAGACGCTGCGCGACGGCATGGGCCAGTCCGTCACCACCACCAGCGCCGACGGCGATCTGGACCTGGTAATCACCAACGCGCTTGTGCTCGACTACACGGGTATCTACAAGGCCGACATTGGCATTAAGGGCGGCTACATCGTCGGCATCGGCCATGCCGGCAACCCCGACATCATGGACGGAGTAACCCCGGGCATGACCGTTGGCGCGGGCACCGAGGCCCTGGCCGGCGAGGGGCTCATCCTTACCGCAGGCGGCCTGGACACGCATATCCACTTCATCTGTCCGCAGCAGATCGACTGCGCCCTCTACTCGGGCGTGACCACCATGATCGGCGGCGGCACGGGGCCGGCCGACGGCACCAACGCCGTCACCTCCACCCCTGGTCCCTGGAACATCTCGATGATGCTCAAGGCTGCCGAGGAATACCCCATGAACCTGGGTTTCACCGGCAAGGGCAACTGCTCGGACGAGCGTCCGCTGGCCGAGCAGATCGAGGCCGGCGCCATCGGCCTGAAGGTCCACGAGGACTGGGGCGCCACCCCGGCGGCTATCAACCATGCACTCAACGTGGCCGATAGCTACGACGTACAGGTTGCCCTTCACACCGACACGCTCAACGAAGCCGGCTGCGTCGAGGACACCATCGCCGCGATTGGCGGCCGTGCCATCCACACCTACCACACAGAGGGTGCCGGCGGCGGGCATGCGCCCGACATCATCCGCATCGCGAGCGAGCCCAACGTGCTGCCCAGCTCCACCAACCCCACCATGCCCTTCACCCACAATACGCTCGACGAGCATATGGACATGCTCATGGTGTGCCACCATCTGGACAAACGCATCCCCGAGGACGTCGCCTTTGCCGACAGCCGTATTCGCCCCGAGACGATTGCGGCCGAGGATGTTTTGCAGGACATGGGCGTCTTTAGCATGATGAGCTCCGACAGCCAGGCCATGGGCCGTGTGGGGGAGGTCATCACCCGCACCTGGCAGACGGCATCCAAGATGCGTGCCCAACGCGGACCGCTTCCCGAGGACGAGGGTCACGACAACGACAACTTCCGCGCCCGCCGCTACGTCGCCAAGTACACGATTAACCCGGCGCTCACCCACGGCGTGGCCGATTACGTCGGCTCGGTCGAGGTGGGTAAGTTTGCCGACTTGGTGTTGTGGAACCCGGCCTTCTTTGGCTCGCGCCCGGATATCATCATCAAGGGCGGCATGATCGTCGCCTCCAAGATGGGTGACGCCAACGCCTCCATCCCCACCACCGAGCCGGTCACCTACCGCCACATGTTCGCGGCTGACGGTCTCGCCCGCGCAACGAGCTGCCTGACGTTTATGAGCCAGGCCGCCCTGGACCTGGAGGTACCCAAGAAGCTCGGCCTTAAGAAACACGTCGTGCCCGTACACGGCTGCCGCACCGTGGGCAAGGCCGACATGAAGCTCAACGGCGCCATGCCCACGATCGAGGTCGACCCCGAGACCTACAAGGTCACCGTCGACGGCGAGCTCGCCAGCTGCGAGCCGGCGACCAAGCTGCCGCTCACGCAGCTCTACAACCTGTTCTAATAGCCACTTTGCCACCGCGTGGACCCGGGCACAGCCTCCGGCTCCACGCGGCCCACGATCAGCACAAGGAGGGGCACATGCTCTGCACACATATCGAGGGCAATCTCAACGACCCCTCCTTTGAGCTGGCGCTTCGCCGGCGTCTGGGCGGGGCGTTCACAACCGACGAGGTTCTGCTCGACTGGGACGAATGCCGCCGGCGCGTAATCCGCAAAGCAAGCGAGGCGGGACGCGATGTTGGCATTCGCTTGGGAGACGCAGCGCTCGACCAGCCCCTAACAGACGGCGACGTGCTGGGATGCGTCGAGGATGTAGGCGAGGTTCCCATCGTGGTCGTCGCGCGACCGCGGCGCGCAGAAGCGTTGCTCATCGAATGCGACCGGATGGAACCCCTTGCCTTGGCCCACGCCTGCTGGGAAGTGGGCAACATGCATGCGCCGCTCTTTCGCGGCGACAGCGACGAGCACACGGTACGTCTGCTTGCTCCCGCCATGCCCGTCCTCGACCGTATGCTTGCCGGCATCCCCGGCGTACGCGTTACCAAGACAGTCTGCCCGCTTCCCGCGGATCGGCGTTTCTCGACGCGCGCCGTGCAGGCGACCGTCGAACTTGCCAGCGATTTTAAGATTGTCCAAAAGAAAGGTACCGCATCGTGAGCCCCGCATCCGAACTTCTTTTGCAGCAGATTTGCGACTCGGTCTTTCCCATTGGTGCGTACTCCCATTCTTTTGGACTCGAGACCTTTATCCAGATTGGCATTGTTCGTGATGCCGACAGCGCCGCCGCCTATGTTGCGGACCAGATCGCATACCCACTCACCTATACCGAGCTGTTGGGTATGCGCCTTGGCTACGAGGCCGCTCGGCATGCGGATATGGATGCACTGGTCGCATTGGAACTCGAGCTGCAGGCGCTCAAAACGCCCACCGAGCCCCGCGCCGCCATGAATAAGTTGGCGGCGCGGTTTATCCGCACAGTCAGCGAACTCGAGGTTTTAGATCCCGAGGCCGCCGCGTTCTTTTCGGGCTATGCGGCCTCGCAGCGCGATCACGCCGTCAACGTGGCCTATGGAGTGCTTGCTGCCCTTGCCGACGTAGATCTCGCACCCCTCATGCATCGCTATCTCTATTCCCAGGTCTCTGCCATAGTCGTCAACTGTGTCAAGACGGTGCCGCTATCGCAGACTGCGGGACAGCAGATCATCACCGGCTCGTTTAGTGCCATGGAGACGGCCTGCGATACCGCCCTGAGCTGCGAGGCAACTATGCTCGGGCTTTCGTGCCCCGGTTTTGACACGCGCTGCATCGAGCACGAGACGCTCTACTCGCGGCTCTATATGAGTTAGAAATGCCCCTGCCGCCCCCGTCGGAAGCGGCCCACCTGTTAATCCGCCATCGGAAAGGAAACAACATGTCGCACGTTCGCATCGGAATCGCCGGTCCCGTAGGGTCTGGCAAAACCGCATTGATTGAGGCCCTCGTGCGCAAGATGGCGGACGAGTACTCGATCGGCGTCGTCACCAACGACATCTACACACACGAGGACGCACAGTTTTTGACCAAGAACTCGGTGCTGCCCGCCGACCGTATCGTGGGCGTGGAGACCGGCGGCTGCCCGCACACCGCCATTCGCGAGGACGCAAGTATGAACCTCGAGGCCGTCGAGGGACTTGTAGAGAGCCACCCCGATATCCAGATCGTCTTTGTGGAGAGTGGCGGCGATAACCTTTCCGCCACGTTCTCCCCCGAGCTCGCCGATGCCACAGTGTTTGTTATCGATGTGGCCGAGGGCGATAAGATCCCTCGCAAAGGCGGCCCCGGCATTATGAAGAGTGACCTTTTGGTCATCAATAAAATCGATCTGGCGCCCTACGTAGGTGCATCGCTCGAGGTCATGGACCGCGACTCCCACCGTATGCGCGGCGCGCGCCCCTTCCTGTTCACAAACATTATGAAGGGCGAAGGCGTGGACGAAGTCATCTCGTGGATCAAACACGACGTACTGCTCGAGGACCTTGCCGAGGAGGCCTAAATGCACGACGAGCACCGCAACGATGGCGAAAATCGATTTGGTCGCACCTCCGAGCTGCGCCTGAAGGCAACCGCCCGCGATGGCGTGACGGCCGTGCCCGAGCTGTATGCATCGATGCCCTTTAAGGTGATGCATGCGTTTGATGTGTGCGAGCGCGATCTACCTGGCTACGGGCGCCTTGCGGGGCAAGACGACGGGCGCAGCAAGCTCGCGGCACCAAAGCAACTCATGGTCATGAGCGTATCGGCAGGCATTATGGCAGGCGACCGTCAGGAGCTTGCGGTTGACGTTGAGCCGGGCGCCGCGCTTTCCATGACCACGCAAGCCTTCGAGAAGATCCACCGTATGGAAAACGGCGAGCATGCCGAGCGCACGACTCGCATCCATGTTGGCGCGCATGCCTACCTGGACTATCGGCCCCTGCCGCAGATTCCCTTTGCGGCGTCGTCGTTTTCGACCGACACGGTCATCGAGCTCACCGACGATAGTTCGCATATGGCATACGAGGAGATTCTTAGTTGCGGGCGCGTGGCGCGCGGTGAACGGTTTGCGTACCGAGATTATCGCAGCCATGTACGTGTGACCTGCTCGGGCACCCCGGTCTTTATCGACAACACCATCTACCGGCCCACCTCGACCGATATGGAGGGGTTTGGCTTTTTTGGCGCCTACTCGCATCTGGCCAATCTGGTGCTGGTAAACCTCGATATCGATGACGCGCGCTTTGCCACCATCCGCGACTACCTGCAATCCCAAACGGGCGAGATCGGCGCCAGCGCCGCGGCCCCCGCAAGCGACGCTCCGGCAGCAGACACCATTGCGGGCGGTATCACGCGTCTTGCCACCGGAGACTGCCTGGTCAAATTGCTCGGCCACCGCGCGCAGCGCCTGCAAGACGTCCTCAACAAAGTACGCGACCTGGTCTAATGATCCCAAGGGAACGGAAGGATTATGGATCACTTAGGGGTTGGCCCTGTGCGGTGATCCGTAATCCTTCCGCCCCCAAGGGATCAAAAAGCCCCGCCGGGCCTTGGTAGGCGCGGCGGGGCGGACAAGCGGCTATGAGCAGCAGGCTTAGAACAGGCCGGTGATGTTGCCGTCGTTGTCGACGTCGATGTTCTCGGCCGCGGGAACCTTGGGCAGGCCCGGCATGGTCAGAACGCTGCCAGTCAACGCGACCACAAAGTGGGCACCGGCGGAAACCTTGAGCTCGCGCACGGTGATGCGGAAGCCCTCGGGAGCGCCCAGTGCCTTGGCGTTGTCGCTAAAGCTGTACTGCGTCTTGGCGACGCATACCGGCAGGTTGCCAAAGCCGTTCTCGCGCAGCTCGGCGAGTTGGCGCTTGGCAGCCGGGGTGAAGTCGACGCCATCGGCGCGGTAGACCTTGGTGGCAACAGCCTCCAGGGCATCGGCCACATCGGCACCGTCCTCGTAGGTAAACTTGAGCTCGCTCGGCTGCTCGATCAGGCGCATGACCTCATCGGCCAGGTCGAGTGCGCCCTCGCCGCCCTTAGCCCAAACCTCGGACAGCTTAACGTTGACACCGAGCTTCTGGCACACGGACTCGATGAGCTCGAGTTCGGCCTCGGTGTCCGTCGGGAAGCGGTTGATGGCGACCACGCAGGGCAGGCCGTAGACGTTCTGGATGTTTTCGACGTGGCGCAGCAGGTTGGGCATGCCGGCCTTGAGGGCCTCGAGGTTCTCCTCGTTGAGGTCGGCCTTGGCAACACCGCCGTTGTACTTAAGGGCGCGAGCGGTCGCGACAACCACGACGGCGTTGGGACGAACGCCCGTCATGCGGCACTTGATGTCCAGGAATTTCTCGGCACCCAGGTCAGCACCGAAGCCGGCCTCGGTAATGGCAACATCGCCAAAACGCATAGCCATGCGGGTGGCCATGATGGAGTTGCAGCCGTGGGCGATATTGGCGAAGGGGCCGCCGTGGACAAACGCGGGCGTACCCTCGAGCGTCTGCACCAGATTGGGCTTGAGCGCATCCTTGAGCAGCGCGGCCATAGCTCCCTGGGCCTTAAGATCGCGGGCGCGGACGGGCTCGCCGGCATAGCTGTAGCCGACAACGATCTCGCCCAAGCGCTCCTTAAGATCATTGATGCTCGTGGACAGGCACAGGATTGCCATGACCTCGGAGGCCACAGTGATGTCGAAGCCATCCTCGCGCGGCACTCCCTGGGCCTTGCCGCCAATGCCGTCGATAACATGGCGCAGCTGACGGTCGTTCATATCGACAACGCGCTTCCAGGTGATGCGCTTAACGTCGATGCCGAGCTGGTTGCCCTGCTGAATATGGTTGTCGAGCATGGCTGCCAGCAGGTTGTTGGCGGCACCGATGGCATGGAAGTCGCCGGTAAAGTGCAGGTTGATGTCCTCCATGGGGATGACCTGGGCCCAACCGCCACCGGCGGCACCGCCCTTCACGCCAAACACGGGACCGAGCGAAGGCTCGCGCAGGGCCACGGCGCTCTTGACGCCGCGACGACGCAGACCGTCGGCCAGGCCGATGGTCGTGGTGGTCTTGCCCTCGCCGGCGGGCGTGGGATTGATAGCGGTCACGAGGACGAGCTTGGCCTGATGATCAGTTGGCTCGTTGAGCAGGGAGTAGTCGACCTTGGCCTTGTCAAAGCCGTACGGAATCAGATGCTTAACGTCGACGCCGGCGTTCTTGGCAACCTCGGTAATGGGCAGCGGCGTGACGGAACGTGCGATTTCGATATCAGTAGGCATGGACGGTCCTTTCGTTACCGGATGAGAAAAAGACCAATCCAGCATAGCACGCACGCGCAATGGTAAAACACCCGCAACCGACGAACGACGATATGTTTACCCGATGCCCAGCGATAGCCTACAGATGCGCTAAATCAAGCCCATTCCTACAAGGTCGGTTCAATACCCAAATGCTCGAATGTGCGCAGGGTTGCCTGGCGACCCTGCGGTGTGCGAATCATCAATCCGCACTGCAGCAGATACGGCTCATAGACATCCTCGAGCGTTCCCGGGTCCTCGCCCACCGCGCTAGCAAGCGTCGTGAGGCCCACGGCACGACCGGAGAACGTCTTGGCAAGCGTCTCCAAGATGCGAATGTCCATCCAGTCCAGACCAAGCTCATCGATCTCGAAGAACTCGAGCGCCTGACGGCAAATATCAAGCTCAATAGGCCCGTTGCCGCGCACCTGCGCATAGTCGCGCACGCGCTTGAGCAGACGATTGGCGAGGCGCGGCGTACCGCGCGAACGCGAGCCGATCTCGAGCGCGCTGGGATGGTCGATCGTCACACCCAGGATGGTCGCCGAGCGCGTCACAATCTGCGCGAGCTCCTCAACGGTGTAGTAATCCAGGCGATACGAAATGCCAAAGCGGTCGCGTAGCGGGCCGGTCAACATGCCCGAGCGCGTCGTTGCCGCCACCAGCGTGAACTTGGGGATATCCAGGCGAATCGAGCGCGCAGCAGGACCCTTGCCGATCACGATATCGAGGGCAAAGTCCTCCATCGCAGGATACAGAACTTCCTCGACCGAGCGGTTGAGGCGGTGGATCTCGTCGATAAACAGCACGTCACCCGGCTGCAGGTTAGTCAGGATGGCCGCCAGGTCACCGGTGCGCGCGATGGCCGGGCCACTCGTGGTTTTAATCTGAGCGCCCAGCTCGTTGGCGATAACGGTAGCCAGCGTGGTCTTGCCCAGACCCGGAGGGCCCGAGAAGATCACGTGGTCGAGCGTCTCGCCACGGCTCTGCGCCGCCTCGATGAGCACGCGCAAGCTCTGCTTGATGTGCTCCTGGCCGCAGTAGTCATCCAGGCGCTGGGGGCGCAGGGTACGGTCGACATCGAGGTCCTCGGGCGTCAGCTCCGAGCCCACCATGCGCTCGCCATGCGCCATGGATGCCGCCGGCGAGTTGCCGGGCGTCGCCCACAAGTCCTGAGAGTCATCGGCTTCCCACATCACGCATCCATTCCGAGTCGCTTAAGCGCCGCGCCGAGCAGATCCTCGACACGCATATCCTGCCCATCATACCCGCTCAGGGCGACATCGGTCTCCTGTGGGCTAAAGCCCATGGAAAGGAGTGCCGCGCGGGCATCGTCGATGGCCGAGGGAGTGGCAGCGGGCGCGGGCATCGCAACCTGTCCGGGAATCACGTCGACCGGCACAAAGCCCTTGTCCTTGGCAAAGGTGCTCTTGAGTTCCAAGATAAGGCGCTGCGCCGTCTTTTTGCCCACACCGGGCACCTTGGCCATGCCCTTGTCGTCCTCGGCCATCACCAGCGAATACAGTTGCCCCACGGAATAGGTGGAGAGCACGGCGAGCGCCAGGCGCGGGCCAACACCCGAGACGGACACGAGCCGATCGAACATCGTGCGCTCGTCCTTGGAGGCAAAACCAAAGAGCGTCATGGCGTCCTCACGCACCTGCATGCGCGTATAGAGGCGGACCTCGCCGCCGGGCGTCGGCAATGTGGCCGCGGTGCTGCCCGAGATGCCGAGCTCAAAGCCCACGCCCGACACATCGACGACGGCTGAGCCCATCGTAGCCTCGACAAGCGTTCCGTGGAGCTGGGAAATCATCAGTATCCGGTTCCTCTCTGTTGATAGAACTCGCCACCGGTAAGGGCCCGGGTGCGGCTGAGGTTTACGTGGCAGATGGCGCAAGCCAGGGCATCGGCGGCATGATCGGGATGCGGGTCGTGGTCGAGCTGCGTGAGCGTGCGCACCATGTAGGCGACCTGCCGCTTATCTGCGGCACCGGTGCCCACCACAGCCTGCTTGATCTGCATAGGCGTGTACTCGCCGATCTCGAGCGCGCACTCCGAAAGCGCCACAAGCGCAGACCCGCGGGCATGTGCCGTAGGAATTGCCGAGCGGACGTTGGCGCCAAAGTAGATGCTCTCGATGGCGGCGGTATCGGGGCGGTAGCGCTCGACGACATCCTTGAGGTCGCGGGCGATGTGAGACAGGCGCACCGCGAGCGGGCTTCCGGCACTGGTCTCAATACAACCGTAGGCACGACAGCGAACCTCTCCGCGCCGCTCCTCGATAATCCCCCAACCCGTATGGGCCAAACCGGGGTCGATACCCAAGATAACCAAGTCGACCTCCCCTCGTCACAAGCACATCGCAAGGCAAGGCCCCGCACACTATTCACGAACGTCTGTTCTAGAATAACACAACGCTAGACCTATAAGTCAGCCGAGATCGAATTGTAGGTTGAGCATACGCAAGCGAGCGCCCGACAGAGCGAGCAAGGTTGAACCATAGGTTGAGCATAAGTCAGCGAGCGAGTCCCTGCCGTGGCAAGGTGTCGCGAAAGAGGAGCGCCGCGTACTTCTGTACGCAAGCGACGGCTTGAGCGGCAGATTGCCCGGCAGGGGCTCGCGCAGCGTCGGCTCGTTACGCGGTTTGGCAAAACCGCGTAACCGTTTTAGTTCTGCGAGAAGAACGGAAACTGTCTCGGATCAACCGGCGGCTGCGGCATCGGCGTGCCCTGGGGCCCACCCTGCGGGCCACCCTGGCCGCCCATCATCTTATCGATGGCGTCCTGGACCTCGCCCTCAAACTTCTTCATGCCCTCGTGCAGGCGGCGCTGGCCGTCTTCGGAGCGCAGCTCCTCCATCTGCTCGGGCGAAATACCCAGCAGCTCGCCCAAAATGCCCATCATCTCGCCACGCATACGGTCACTCGTATCGTCGTCGGCAAAGCGGCGCACCTCGGCGCGCGCCAACGAATCGACCGTCATACGCCCTTTACCGCTCAGGCCAAGATCGGACCACGCGAGCATATACGGCCAGGCACGCTCGGCAAACGAACGGGCCGAGACGATCGGCGCCGTCGGCAGCTGACGGCGAGCCGCCTCTCCCTGGCGCACGAGCATCAGCAGCAGCGAGCAGGCCTCGGGCTTGCCAGCAGCCATCGGGATATCGTCAAAGGGACGGTTGCGGTCCACGTGCGCCTCAAGCGTGCCATCGACCTCGCCCGGCTCAAGCCCGCCGAGCAGCTGCGCCGCGCGGTCGAGCATGTCGACCGGACCGTCAAGCGCCGAGAGCGCCTGCGCCAGCACGCGCTCCATGCAATCCTCCACCGCGTTGAGCGTCACGAGCTCCTGCGGCACCACGGCAGACGTACGGTTGCGTACGCGCGCAACAAACTCGAGCGTCGACAGGTATACATCGCCAAAGGGCGCATAATCGCCCTGGTAGCCACCGCAAAGCGCGGGCGCCGCCAGCGCGTACTCAGTTTTGGACAGCGGGCTCAACGCCATCGCACCCAGCTCGAGCGCCGTATCCTCCAGCATCAGGCCCAGCGTGCGAGAACGCAGGCGCTCGGCGTCGCCCGCCGACACATCGCGGTCGAGCACACGCGCGGCATCCGGCGCATCGCGCTCAACCGTGCGAATATGCAGGCGCTCGGCAATGGCGCGAACGGCGGTACAGCGGGCAGCCTCGGTCTCTTCCTGCGCCGGCGTAAAGATACGGTTGCGCCCCAGCACCAGGCCGATCACGTTGCGCGAGCCCAATGCATCGACAGCCAGCGCCGCAAGCAAGGACGACGGCAAGTCGCCCTCGAGCGCCACCACGGCGCGCGACGTACCGCGGGCGCGGGCGTTATCGCGCACGGCGAGCACCAGCGCCTGCCACAGCCATTCCTCGGAGCAAAACTCGGGCAGCTCGTGGTCCTCCAAGGCATCGAGCATCACACCGCGCTGGATCTCCTGAACCAGTAGGCTCTCCTCAAAACACGGCGCTTGGGCCACCACGCGGCCGCAGTCGTCGAGCACAAACGAGCCGCCGGTATACACCGACTCGTCGTATGCACCGACCGGCGCCATGCAGGCAAACCACACGCTGCGCTTAGATGCGATCTTGCGGTAGGCTCCGCTGCGCACGGCGGCGATCGCGGCGGTCTCGCGGTCGGTCATATCGAATGCGTTGAACTGGAAATAGGCAATGAGGTCGACGCCGGTCGGCAGCATCTCGAGCTCGCGGGCCAGGTCGAAGATCACCGCGGTGCGCACGCCGTCCACGTCGAACACCGGCGGCGCCCAACGCGCGTCGTTGTTCTCGCCACGCTGCAGGGCAATGCTCGCACGCGCGGGCACCACGCGACCGTCCTTGAGCATCATATAGTCGAGCAGGGGCTGGCCCTCAAACGAAACCGCTGCGGGCACGATGCAGATCATATCGAGCTCTTGAATACGCTCGGCGACGCCGGTCAAGCCGGCAAGCATGTCGTGCTCAAAGTCGGCAGCGCCCACCAGGCCGCCGGGCAGGGCTCCCATAAAGAGCGGAGCCGGCACGCACAGCACACGCGCACCGCGCTCGTGAGCCAGGCGCGCCTGGTCCTCGATGCGACCGCAGATACCCTCAATATCACCCAGGCGCATATCGATCTGTGCAAGTGCGAGCTTCATGGCTCAGCCCTTTCCGTCGTAAACCGTCGTTATCGCAGTAAAAGCGCCGGCCGCAAGATGCAGTCGGCGCTTGCATGTGCATATGCTAGCTATGATACCCCGAGCGGGGGCGCGCTCCTAGAACGTCGCGGACCACAGCCCGTGCAGGTTGCAATAGGCATAGACGGTACCGGTCTTGGAACCGCCGGCAAAAAATGACGCGGGCTTCATGCCGGGCTGGAGGTAATGGACCTCCAGACGGCCCTCGGCCTCAAGGGCAATCCACTCGATGTAGTGCTCGGACACCATAGGATGCTCGACCGAGCCCACGCGCGCACGGATCACGTGACCGTCGCGCTCGCTCTCGACGACGGGCACGTGCTTCTCGTGCGCCGCGTCCTCGGTGTTCGCGGTCAGCTCCGTGCAGCCGGCAGGGGTTGCAACGTCGTTGCCAAGGGCGGCGATGAGCTTGCCGTCGGGGTCCTTAAAGAATTTCGCCATGATGTTCTCCTTTGCTGATGTGCCGATGTCCTCGATGCTTCTTATGCCCAAAGGCGCGCGAACCATCCACGGCATCGCAAATGAACACATAACGAGCGAGGCTAGCGCCCGTCGCCGCCGAGCAGCGCCAGAACATCCTCGCGGGTAAACAGCGCCGAGGAAATGCCGTCGCCGCCGAGCACGCTGTTGACCAGGTCGCGTTTGGACTCCTGCATCTGCATGATGCGCTCCTCGATCGTGTCCTTAGCGATGAGCTTGTACACGGTCACGGTATGTTGCTGGCCAATACGGTGCGCGCGGTCGGTCGCCTGGTCCTGCGCGGCCACGTTCCACCATGGGTCGTAGTGAATGACCACGTCGGCCGCCGTCAGGTTGAGACCCACGCCGCCCGCCTTGAGCGAGATCAGAAACACCGGCACCTCGCCCGCCTGGAACTGCGCGACCATCTTGGCGCGGCTCTCCTTGGACGAAGCGCCCGTGAGCTTAAGGAAGGCGATGTCCTCCTTGGCCAAGCGCTTGCCAATGATATCGAGCATGCCCGTGAACTGGCTGAACAGCAGAATGTGATGTCCGCCGTCGAGCGCACCGTGCACGAGTTCCATGCAAGCGTCGAGCTTGGCGCTCCCCGCCTTGTAGTCCTCGTAGTGCAGACGCGGGTCGCAGCAGATCTGGCGCAGCTTGGTGAGCTCGGCGAGCACCTTGAGCTTGTCCTTCTTAAACTCGGATGCCTCGCGATGCTGCACCTGCTGGGCGATGCGGTCTTGGTTGGCCAGGTAGAGCTTGCGCTGCTCGCCGGTGAGCTGTGCCATGACGGTATCCTCGATCTTCTCGGGCAGATCGGCCACCACGTCCTCCTTGACACGGCGCAACACAAACGGCGACACGAGCGCCTGCAGGCGAGCGGCGCTGTCACCCTCGGCGTGCTCGACCGGGCTTTCGAAGCGCTTGGCAAACGACTCGCGCGTGCCAAGCAGGCCCGGCATTAAAAAGTCAAAGATGCTCCAGAGCTCGGACAAGCGGTTTTCGATGGGCGTGCCCGTCAGGGCAAAGCGCACGCCGGCCGGCAGGCGCTTGGCGGCGCGCGCCACCTGCGTGAGCGGATTTTTAATGTACTGGGCCTCGTCGAGCACCACGCGGGCAAAGTCCTGCTCGGCATACTCGTCGATATCGCGGCGCATGAGGTCATACGACGTTACAACCACGTTATGCTCGTCGGCGCCGGCGATCTGCACGCGGCGTTGAGCCTTGGCGTCCACAATGGCACACACATCGAGCGACGGGGCAAAGCGCTCCAGCTCGGCGGTCCAGTTGTACACGAGCGACGCAGGGCACACCACGAGCGTGGGCTTAGTGTCCCCCGCCTCCACGCGCGCCAGGATATGTGCGATCATCTGCAGCGTTTTACCCAGGCCCATATCGTCGGCCAAGATGCCGCCGAGGCCCAGGTGCTCGAGCGAGCCAAGCCACTGGTAGCCGTCGACCTGATAGCCGCGCAGTGAGGCCTTGAGCGAGACCGGCACCGTAAAATCCATCTTGCCGAGCGTATCCAAGCGCTCGACGGTGCGACGGAATGCAGCGTCGCGATCGGCTTCGAGCGCGGGCGTGCGCGCAAGCATGCTGTCGACGAACAGGGTACTCGACGCGGGAAGCGACACGCCGTCGAGCAGGTCGACAGCATCGACCCCCAGATCCTCGGCAAGGCCAAACGCGGCGCGCGCTCCCTCGTCCAAGCGAATGATGTCGCCCGACGTGAGACGCGCAAACGTCTGGTGACGCTTGTACGAATCCAGATAGATGGCAAGGTCTGCCGCCGAAAGGCCGCTCGCGCCCAATTCGACATCGAGCAGATTGCTCTTGACGGTCGCGCGCACCGAAAGCTTGGGCGCAGGGCGGACCGAAATCTGGCGTAGGCGGTCGCTGAGCATGACCTCGCCCAGCTCGGACAGGGCAGACAGGCCCTCGGTCAGCAAGTGGAACAGGCTCTCGTCATCGCGTTCCTCAAACGCCAGGCCGCCCTCGTAAAAGTCGAAATACAGGGCCGCCGTGTCCATAACGCGAAACTCTGCCACCTCGTCGCGCGGCGGCACGCCCGGGCGCCGCTCTTCGAAGGGGCTGCCCGGAGCGCCCAGGCTAAAGAGATCTGCCGACCAGTCGCCGTAGGTAACCGTAATTTTGCAGGTCACGAGCCCATCGTCGACGCCGATCGCCATAGCAAAGCTCGGCTCGGGCGCCACGGTATCGAGCGCCGCGGGCGCGGTAAGGTCGGTGTAGTCGCGCAAAATGGGCAGCGCCATACGACAGAACTCCCCCACCTGGTCGGCAGCGATATGAACCGGCGTGCGACAGGGCAGCAAGCGCGATAGGAACGGCGCCGCATGCTGGGCGAACGCCACATTGGTACGGCGCGCACGGCGGGTGTCAACCAGATAGGCAACGTCGCCCGAAGCAAAGCAGTATGTATCGGCCGGCAGGCGCAGATCGAAGCTGCCGCCAGCCGCCGGCGCGATCTTGGCGGCAAGGAGCGGTGGGCGCTTAGACAGTACCTCGTCATCCCCTTCCGGAGGCATCTCGACCGCCACGTCATAGGTGCGATGCGTCGTCGTCCCCCGCGACCAGGCGGGCTCAAAGGAGATGGTCCGGCCGCGCAGCAGGTCCAGCACATATACGATGCTATGCTCGGACAGCGGCAACTGGCGCTCGGCGACAAAGCCGCTGCGTGCAAAATCGTACGACGCCGAGCGCGAGCTTGTGATGTCATCGAGATAGGCAACTGTCGTCACAACAAGGTTGAGCAGCTTTGTCGACACGTCTTCGAAGGCTTCGGGCGTATGGACAAACGTGAGCTTCTTGCCGTACGAGAAGGTGCCGCCTCGGACATAGGCGTCGGCCATGCCGTCGATATCCTTGACCACGTAGGACACCGAACCGCAGCGAATGCGGAACTCGAGCGCCCAGCTAAAGCGATCGGCGAACAGCGGATTGTAGTACGGCACCAACGAGGGCTCCAACGCCGCTTTGGGGGCGTCGGGATCAACGGCACCGGCAAGCTTGCGGCGCATGCTCGCCAGCTCATCCATGCGCGCGTCCGAAAGATCGGAGAGCGCCGCCATGAGACTGGGGCTCGTGGGGACGGGCGCCGGAAAGGGAAAGTTGGGGTTGACGGCCGGCGCCTTGGGCGCGGTGCGCGCGGGCTGTTTCGGCTGCGCCGCAAACGTGCGAACCGGCGTACGCAGCCCCTCAACAGGCTCGATGCCGCCGGCGTCCAGGTACGCCAGCGCTGTGGCGATGGCATGCTTGCACATGCCGGGGTAGCGATAGGCAGCGGGGCAATCGCAGTCGTAGTCGATCACCTCGTGCTCGTCCATGTCGAGCGCCACATGCGTCTTGTACAGGTCGCCGCGCGAGCCGCGCACCGATCCCTCAACCGTCACATTCTTGGAGAAGCGCGAGCCGCCGTCCTCGATCGACAGCACGGCGCCGTTGAGCATGAGCGAACGCCCCTTCATAAAGGTGCCGCTCAGCGCCGCCTCTTTCCGGAGCGCCTGCACAAACGTCCCCTGCGCCATTACTTCCTCCAATCTCACACATGGTAGCTAATTTGGGACGGGGCTATTTTAGCTACCCCCAAATGTCGGTTGAGATGTATTCCAACCCCGACTCATTCGCCGCCAGCCAAAGGGTAGCTAAAATAGCCCCGTCCCAAATTAGCTACCCCTCAGCAACGCCGTCCCTAGATCACCGTTACTCTGCCCTGGTTACCCACGATGGCCTTGGCCTCGGCCAGCAGCGGAATCGAGCGCGCGTTGACCTTGGCAGGTACCTCGGCACGCAGCACGCGCCCGTCCACCTGCTCGATAAAGATCTCCACGCGGTCGCCGCCCGGGTTGGTGGTGAGCACCGTGGCAAGACGCGCCATATTGCCCTGGCTAAAGCGACTGTTGGGCACCATGACCTCAAACACCTTGGGCTTGTTGTTCTCCTCGTTGAGCTCGAGCGGCACGATCTCCTGCGCGATGATCTGGTCGCCGCGGTCCGAGCGCTCGAGTTTGCCCTTAATGCGCACAAACGCGTCGGACAGTTGCACGCCGGTCTCGGGATCGACCTCGCCGTACAGATACCCCTCGGCCTCCTTGTAGGTCTTGGGGAACACCACGACGGTGGCCTCGCCTTCCATGTCCTCGAGCTGCACGATGCCCATGGGGTCGCCGTTTTTGGTCACGCGCTTGGACACGCTCGAGACCATGCCGGCCCACCACAGCGCCTTACCCTCGGGAATCTCCTGGTTGATGGTACCGCCCGTAGGATTCTGAACTTCGTAGCCGGTGTCGATCTGCGAGAACGAGAAGTCGCGCGCCTTGGCTAGTGCATACTCAAACGGGCGCAGCGGGTGGTCCGAGACATAGATGCCCAGGACCTCTTTCTCCTGGCTCAGCTTGAGGTGGCGGTCCCATTCCTGGCCGTCCGGATCGGGCACGCTGACCTCGAAGCCCGAGCCCTCAACGTCACCAAACATATCGAAGAACGAGGTCTGGCCGCTCGCGCGGTCCTTCTGGCGCTTTACCGCGGCGTCGATGATGTTCTCGGGGTTGTTCTTGTCCACAAAGTGCATCATCTGGCGACGCGGATAGCCTGTGGAGTCGAAGGCGCCTGCCTTGATCAGCGATTCGATCACGCGGCGGTTGGCCTGGCTCGAGTCCACGCGCTCGACAAAGTCGTGCAGCGTCTTAAACGGGCCGCCCGCCTCGCGCTCGGCGATAATCGTCTGCGCCACGCCGGTGCCCACGCCGCGGATGCCGGCCAGACCAAAGCGCACGCCTTCCTTGGTAGCCGTGAACTCGGTACCGGACTCGTTAACATCTGGCGACAGCACGGGAATGCCGTCGTGACGGCACGCCGAGACGTAGTGAACGATCTTGTCGGTCTTGCCCGTGTAGGACGTCAGGACGGCCGCCATGTACTCGTGTGGATAGTGCGCCTTGAGCCATGCCGTCTGCATAACCAGAATGGCGTAGCCGGCGGAGTGCGACTTGTTAAAGGCGTAGGACGCGAACTCAAGAACATCGTCCCAGATCTTCTGGGCGACCTCGCGCGTGTAGTTGTTCTTGATAGCGCCGTTCATCCAGTGGTCGTAGGTGGTCTCGTCAGAGCCATCCTCCCAGTGGAGCACCGTCGACGTGAGCAGTTTGATCTTTTTCTTAGCCACGGGTTTACGGATACGCGAGTCCGATTCGCCCTTGGAGAAGCCGCACATCTCGACGGAGATGAGCATAACCTGCTCCTGGTAGACCATAGTGCCGTAGGTTTCGCCCAGGATGTCGTCCAGGCGGTCGTCATAGGAGACGGCCGGCTCCTTGCCATTCATACGGTTGATGTAGGACGAGACCATGCCGGCGCCCAGCGGGCCCGGGCGGTACAGGGCGATCAATGCCACGACGTGCTTGTACTCGGTGGGCTTCATGTTCTTGATCGTAGCCGTCATGCCGGCGGACTCGACCTGGAAGACGCCGGCGGTGTGGCCGGAGCCCATGAGCTTAAAGATCTCGGGGTCGTCAAAGGGGATCTCTTCCTCTTTGATGTCGATACCGAAGTTCTTCTTGATGTTCGCCTTGGCCTTGGAGATAACCGTCAGCGTGCGCAGGCCCAAGAAGTCCATCTTGAGCAGGCCCATGTCGGCGACGGTATGGCCCTCGTACTGGGTAATCTCGACGCCGCCCTTGGTGTCGAGCTTGGTGGGCACGTGCTCGTTGACGGGGTCACGGCAGATCAGAACGGCGCACGCGTGCACGCCCTCGCCACGGGTGAGGCCCTCGATCGAGAGCGCCGTGTCGATGATGCGGCGGGCGTCGTCGTCCTTTTTATAGGCCTCGGCAAAGTCGGGGTTAAACAGATCCTCTTTGCCGGGCTGTTTGTCGAGCACTTGCTTGAGCTTGACCTTGGGGTCGCTCGAGACCATCTTGGACAGGCGCTGGCCCATGTAGACCGGGTAGTCCAGGACGCGCGCGGCGTCGTTGATGGCCTGCTTGGCCTTGATGGTCGAGTAGGTGATGACGTGGGTGACCTTCTCGGGGCCGTAGAGCTGGCGAACGTGCTCCACGACCTCGAGGCGCCGCTCATCGTCGAAGTCCATATCGATATCGGGCATCTCGGTACGCTGCGGGGACAGGAACCTCTCGAACATCAGGCCGTTTTCGAGCGGATCGAACGCGGTGATGTTCATGGCGTAGGCGACGATAGCGCCGGCGGCCGAGCCACGGCCGGGGCCGACGCCGATGCCGTTGTCCTTGGCCCATTGCACGTACTCGGCGACGATCAAAAAGTAGGCGGCAAAGCCCTTGTCGCAGATGACCTTGTATTCGTACTCAAAGCGCTCTTTGATGTTGACGCCACCGATCTCGCGCGTAGCCCAGTCGTCGCCGTAGTGCTGACGCAGGCCCTTCTCGCACTCGCGGCGGAACTGGCTCTCGTGCGTCTCGCCGGGATCGAGCAACGGAAAGCGCGGCAGGATGATGGAGTCCCAGTCGAGCTCCACGTAGCACTTGTCGGCGATCTCGATTGTGTTGTCGCAGGCCTCGGGGCAATACGGGAACATCGCCCGCATCTCCTCCTCGGTCTTCATGTAGAACTCCGAGCCGGTCATGCGCATGCGGTTGGGGTCATCGACCTTGGCGTTCATGCCGATGCACATGATGACGTCCTGCACGGGCGCGTCCTCGCGGCGCAGATAGTGGAAGTCGTTGGTGGCGATGACCTTGACGCCCACCTGTTTGGCGATGTCGATGAGCGTACGGTCCATCTGCTCGTCGGTCAGGCCGTTGTCGGTAGTGATGCCGTGTTCCTGAATCTCGATATAGAAGTCGCCGGGATCGAAGGTGTCACGGAAGGTCTCGGCCCACTTGATGGCGCCCTCCATGTCACCGCGGTCGATGTATTTGGGGATGATGCCCGCGATGCAGGCACTGGTGCAGATCATGCCCTTGGCGTGGCGACGCAGATTGTCGAGCGTCACGCGCGGCTTGTAGTAAAAGCCCTGCACGGCGGCCTCGGAGACCGTCTGCATCAGGTTGATGTAGCCCTCCTGGTCCTTGGCCAGAAGGATCATGTGGTAGAGCTCGGGCTTGTGGTCGCGGGCAAGCGTCTCGTCCGGCGTAAAGTAGACCTCGCAGCCAAAGATGGGCTTAATGACCAGGGGCGGCTTAAGCTCGTCGATGTTGCCCTTCTCGTCCCACATGGCCATGTCCTTCACATACTGGGCATGCTCGCGCGGGTTTGCCTCGGGATCGGGCTCCACCAACTCGTCGCGGCGGTCCTTTTCCAAGAAGGCCTTGTCGTGGCTCCAGGTTTTGTACTCGGGCGTATTGTGGTTGACGGCGTCGCAGGCCAGCGCCAGGTCGGGCACGCCATACATGTAGCCGTGGTCGGTAATGGCGACGGCGGGCATGCCCAGCTCTACGGCGCGGTTGACCATATCCTGGATACGGGTTGCGCCGTCGAGCATGGAGAAGACGGTGTGGTTGTGCAGATGGACGAATGCCATGTGATGAGCTCCGATGCGGGTTCGTGTTCTGACTGAACGATTTTACCGCACGGCGCGGACGGCACCCGAACCTAGCCAAACCCACACGTGTAGTCTTTTTGGGACCTTCAGAAAGGGGAATGAGGGCATCCCGATGCATCGAGTATTACTGGAACCCCGGCGATGCGCGGAATGATTTGCGACGAATGGTCATGTCCATCAAGAAGGCTCGACGCCTCGAGCAGCTCGTCAATCGATATATCAATTCTTGGAGACCTGTATTCCTACCATTTTTAAAGAAACAACGGCGGTAATTGCTATCGCGATTGCGCCAATAACACCGAGCGCTATCTGAATGGGATATAACCCCAACACATATCCAAATATGGAGAAAAACATTGCAGAAAAGAGAGCCCTTACCAGAGACGCGACGGAAAGGATTGTCGCGCGGAGATCGTCCGCTATCGCGTCTTGGATTAAGTTTTCCGAAGTGATGTACACCACTTCTGGGAGAAAACAAAGCACCATGCTAAGGCCAAACAAACACAGCGGATTTGAAGCGAACCACGGAAGAACCATGAAAAGACCGGCCTCGATTAGCATCGAGCCGAGCATGGTATTTCTTTTCCCGAAACGCGATGAGAAGAAATCTGCTGCAATGTAGGCCGTCGCATTTACTGCATAGGATGCACCGAAGAAGATTCCTATTATGGAGACGGGAGCATCAAATGCGTCGAATACCAACTGATTCAAGTTGTAATAACTCCCATAGAATCCATCGAGCATGCTTGTGCCGATTAGAAGAAGCAGTACCGCAAAAGTGGATTCTCCAACACGCCAGGTTTCGCGTCTGAACATCTTGGCCGCGTCAAACCTTTCCTCCCCAGAGTTTTTGGAATGGGTCGCTTCCATCCTCTCAATGGGATACAGAAGGAAAAGCTGCAGGAGATAGAAAACGGAGACACATACGTAGAGGGCACTCCAAGATACTTGGGCAATGAATGATCCAAGTACGATTGCCACTCCCGTCGCGATTGATTGCGCGGCAAGCAGCCGAGCGTTGATGGTGAGGAAGCGCTCTCCTTGACCGGCATTTCGGGCAATTTCATATAAAAGTGCCTGTTCGGATCCCGATTGAAGGGAGTAGGCGAGCGCCTCAACAAGGGAAAGCACGACAAGAAAGGGACCTGAGAGCAACAGCATGCCAGCCGTATGGAAGAAAAGCAGCAGCACGCCCACTTGAATCGAAAACTTCTTTCCAAAGAAATCGCCTATCAGCCCTGTTGGCAGCTCGAGGACGACCGTTGCAATGTTAAACAGGGCTTGATAAAGCGCGATTTCCGTGACAGACATTCCTTTCTCCGCAAGGAAAAGTAGAAACACTCCCCGATTTAAAACAAATCCCGCGAGAACGAAAAAGGCGGAATAGATGTGCAGTTGCGTAGCGGCATTCTTATTCATGTGGCACTTCCATCAACTGATTTTATCGGGCCGCTCGCTACCGACTCGAAGCCTGAAATGTTCACAGTTGATGTGAAGAGCGGTAAAGCTTTTGCACAGGGTATCAATGGCATACATCCGAAGCGTTTTCAGCAGTATCATCGGCGAAGGCGGGATTAGCCTTGACGCGGCGCTCACCCTCTATGTATTTGACGATTTGATCAATCGTCTGGTTGGCGTGGCTCTTGAGCTTGCGCTCATAGAAGAAGAGACCGAGCTTGCCGCGCGTGCCAGACGTGTTGCCACCCACACCCTGAAAATCCTCGGTATAGGTAAGTTCGCAGGCACCATCGCCAGCAGGTGCAGCCTCATAGCGCATGGTATTGATGCCCGCCGCATACTGAAAACGGACCTCATAGAGACACGGGTAGTCAAAGTGCTTGATCTTAACCTTGATCGCCGTGCCCTTGGCCTTGCCTTTTGCGGACTGGGCGCGCTTCTCGTACTTATAGCCGTTGAGCTTGTTGCGGCTGGGATGCTTGCCCGTGGCGTTCTCGATATCCTGCATGATGGACCCCGCCAGAGCGTCAAAAAGCTCCTCCGGCGTCACCTTAAGCGTTTTGGTGAGCTGCATGATGGCTCCTTATTCGTTTGAACCGTTCGAGCCATTGTACCGCCCCAGGCTCTCCCATGCGTTGCGGCGAAATACGGACTGGATGGGGCGCCCCGTGCCTCGAACAGTCCGTATTCCACCGCAACTTGCAAAGGGGTTGCGGCGAAGTGCTCCCTGTTCAGCTTGGGATTGGGGTGGGGGAAGCCAAACAGAGAGCGTTTTGCCGCAACGCAGGGCGGCACAAGCTCAGCATGCAGCCGTTCGCCTTTTCACGGCCGCGGCAATAAAGCGGACGAGCAGGAACACCAGCAATGCCCTGCCCAGCAGTCGCCCGCAGTCTTCGATAAACAACTCATCGATGGCACCGCCTCGCTCAATCGTTGCGAGAATATTCGAGAGAGCCGATCTGCCCATCGCCTGCTCGGCAGTCTTTCGTGGCAAGCTCGCGGCCGCGGGCGCGGCCAACGCCTCGACACCTTTGTCTCGCTCGCACACCGCAATAATGCGCTGGCGGTTCGAGCCGTACGGATGGCAGGTGACCAGCGTGAGCAGATCTTTGTCCTTCTGGACGGCAGCCGCTTTGATATCGGAAGGCGAAATGATCCGAATCTCGGCAACGCGGTAAACATAACCGCCCCAAATGGTCCGCAGGCACACGCGATCTCCGACTCGCACGTTCTCGATCTGCTTAAAGAACATGTTACGGTGGGCGGCGATGACGCAATTGGACGAGGGCTCCCCCAGCGGGGCCGACGTTCCCGCCACCACTGCGGCACCGTTCAACATGTTCTGCTCGCTCGAGCCCAAATATACCGGGGCTTCGCAAGCCATCGAGTCTACCGTCAACACGCCCACGGGCAATCCTGCAAGACCCGTCTTGGCAAACGACTGATCGGCGGCTCCAAACGTAAAGGGATCGTTGATGACCATCCCCCCGCCTTGGCGGACGCGCTCGTTGTAGGACTCCAGCCAGGGACGTGACGACACGCCCCTGTCAGCCGTCTCGAGCGCTTCCTCGCCTGCGGCAGACTCCGATACAGCATGGCTATCACTCGCTGCATCGATTGCCTTCGACGCTGCGGCCATCTCCGAGTTGGCACGCAACCCGTAGCTCAACTCGACAAAATCCGGCACAAGCAGTAACAGCGCGCCCGCAAACAGGACAACCCAGCCAACAGCGGCAATATTCAACCGCTTCTTAGAGGAGTGCTCTGCATCAAAATGCGATGCCATGCTACCGCGTCACCTCTTTGTCGCGACCGGCATGCCGCTTACGCCTTCGGCTCGCCGCATATGCAGCGGCAAGAACCACAATCGCAAGCAAAACGCCAATTAGCGCAGGCGGCACGCCAATCTTGTCGCCCAGGGTGTTATAAGCCGAAGCCAGACCGGTATCGCGGTCCTTCCTTTCGAGCCAATCCTTGGGAACATCGCAGCGTTCCGCGTGAATCAAAAGGCGATGCGAGTTGACGCCGTACGGCGTACACGTCACCAGAGTAACAAGGTCCTTATCCTTTTGAATGGCAAGACTCGAGGTATCGTCTGGTAGAACGACCTCGGTCGAAGTCACACGATAGGCAAGGTCCTCACCCAAAACCTGAAGCACAAAGTAGTCTCCAACATGAAGCTTATCGAGCTTATCGAAGATAACGGCAGAGGGAAGCCCCGTATGTCCCGCAAGAACAGCATGTGTCGAAGGACCGCCCACCGGCAGAGATGAGTTTGGTTCGTGCCCCACGCCATGGTCCATGCCTTCGCCCGTGACGCCGTGGTAGATGGGCAAATCGACACCTATCGACGGAATAACAATTGTCCCCATGGCCCCGTCACCAGCCAAATTGAGGCACGAGAGGTATTCCTCATCTGATGTCTTTGGAGCGTTTGGATCAAACGGGTCTATAACATAGGCGGCACCCGAATACAGCCGATCGTTGTAGTCAATCGCCTGCTGGCGCCAAGCCGAAAGATCCTCGGGCGTCGCCTCTTGAACAACCTGACGCAGGTTGTTGGAAACCTTTGCCTGCTCCACCTTATTGAGGTAGTCGCTCGCGACAGGATACAAAAGCAGGCAAAGGCCCGTAAGCACCAAGAGTATGGCCAGCGCGGGGGCCAGCCAACGACGCGCCTTTCGAGGACGCTCCGCACGAGCAACCGGAGAACCGCCCCGAGAAGCCATGGCAGGGCAGCCGCCATGCCTCCCATTCATCCGAGCAAGAGAAAGGGAAGGAGCGTTATGCCCCCTCCCCTTTTTGCTATGTAGCCCTTTGCGCGTCATGGCCTACAGAACGGTTAGACTAGTCGCGCTTGCGCGAACGGAAGACGACCACAGCGCCGCCAGCGATGAGCAGGACGCCGCCCGCCGTAAAGGCAACCGTACCCGCACCGCCGGTAGTGGGCAGCTGGCCCTGCTTGGGGTCGGTCACGTCGGCGGTGTTGACGTCGAAGTTCTTCTCGGTCACGTTAGGGGTGGCCGGGGAGTCGCCCTTGTCGGTCTCGTCAAGGCTGATGTTGAAGGGGTCGACCTTCTGATAGCCCGCCGGAACGCCGGTCTCAGTCACGGTGTAGGTGCCCTTGTGGAGGCCGTTGACATGCACGTAGCCGTTGGCATCGGAGACGACCTTGCCGTCGGTGTGCGTGTTGCCGGCGGCATCGATATAGGTAACGGGGCCGTCGGCATTGGCGATCGTGAACTCAGCGCCGGGCAGGGCGGTGCCGGTCGGGGTGACCTTCTTGAAGACGAAGCCGTAGGTCTGGACCTGCGGGTCGGCCGGCTCGGTGCTGACCTCCTTGTCTTCGTAGGGGTTCGGGGTGAAGGTGCCGTAGGCCTTGTTGCCGACCTTGCCGGTCTCTACGTTGATCGAGACGACCTTGGACTTGTACTCGACACGGACCTTCTGACCGGCATGGCCCTTCAGGTAGTCCCACTTGAACTTGACGGTGAAGCCGCCGTCGCCGTTGTAGACGACCTCGTAGCTCTCGGCCCCGACAGGGTTCTTATAACCGTCACCGTCGTAGACCTTGATGCTGTCCTTGTTGAGCGAGAGGCCCGCCTCCGGGACGTCGGTCACGGAGAAGGAGGCGTGGGTGGCGTCGGACGGGAAGCTGGGGACGGCGGTGTCGATGCGGAAGGTCGCGGTATCGCCCACGGAGTAGGAGTCGGTCAGCTTGCCCGAGGTACTGCCGTCGGCGGGGACGACCGTCTTGTTCGGCGGGGTCACCGGCTGGGACTTGGCCTCCACGTTTTCGAGGGTAGCGGCGGCGTACTGGCCATTCTTGACGACGGGCGAGGCGTTGACGAGCATGGTCTGGTAGATCTTGGTGGCGCCGCTCGTGGTGGTCACGGTGACCAGATACAGGCCCGAGTCGAGGCTCTGGGTGACCTTGCCACCCGCCGCCGTCGCGGTGTAGGTGGCGGTGCCGGCGGTGACCACGGGGGCGATGGCGTCGGCGACGGTGCGGCCGTCCTTGCCGGCGACCTCGGCGGCGGTGTCGTACGCACCAGGCAGGCCGGTCACCTTGGTGGTGTAGGTGAGGTTGTTGCTGGCGTCGATGTCGGCGTCGAAGACCTGGTAGAACTTGACGGTGTCACCGTCGTTGACGCCCGTGATGGTAACCGGGGTGTCGGGGACGTCGGTCGCGCTCGTATTGGCAAACGAGCTGATCGGCGTAAGCCCGAGGCCGGCAACCAGTACCGCTGCTACGGCAACACTGGCAATCTTCTTAGGTTTATACATGTTGTTCTCCTTCCGGGGCCGCGGCCCCATTGGCTAAGTGCCTTCTATATATGCTCGACCGACGTTTTCGGTCGTTAGCACCGATGATTAGCGGCGCCTGCGCCGGCGCCCGAGGACGCCGAGGAGCGCGCCCGCCCCGGTGGCCGACAGGCAGCCGCCCGCCGCCACGAGCCCGACGACTCCCGGGCCGCCCGTGGAAGGTATGGAGGGGATCGGCTTGTCGGCCACGGTAATCGTGTTCGGGGTATCGGGGGCGCGCATGTCCGACCCATCGGCCTTGCCGACTTGGATCATATTGCCCGCCGCCCCGCCCGCCTGGCCGGCGACGTCGAACACGCGAATGCGGTATACATCGGAGTTAATCTGATAGCCAGCCGGGGCACGGGTCTCGACGAGGAAGTACGTGCCCACGGTGAGCTGCGCAAAGCTGACAGTCCCTTGCTCGTCGGTGGTCCCCTCCGACACGAGCGCATCGTCCTTGGGATCGAACACGCCGTCACCGTTGTCGTGCTTGCCGTCGAGTGAATCGTAGTAGAGCTTAAACGATGCGCCCCGGACCGGCCGAGTCGTATGAGACGCATCGACCTTGTGCAGATAGACGTCGGTCTTGACACGTTCGTTGTCGATCCAGATAAAAGTACCTGAACTCATGGCCCGGTGATCCGATTTGGAGGAAACCCAGGAGGGCTCCAAGCCGTCCGCTCCCGTTGTGTAGCACAGATCGAAGGTATGCGTCGTCTGCGCCTCGGGCGGAAGCACAAAGCCCGAGGGGGCGGCGATCTCCACCAGGGTATAGCGGCCCCAAGAAAGCCCCGTCATTTTCACGGAACCGTCTGCGCCCGAGATCAGGCTGTCGGACACGACATCGCTGTGGGCGACGCCGTCGGAGTCGGTCCAGGCGCGCGTCAGCCTGAACGTGGCGCCGGCAAGAGCCTCGTCGAGTGTTGCATCGCGCTTTCCCAGACACAGGTCGTACGTTATTCCCTTGACCTGGGGCTTGGGGAAGTCGCAGATGGCGTTGGGGTGCTCGTGGAACTGGTTGTCGTCCTTGCTGTACGAGCTGTAAGTGTAGTCAAGCGTCGCGTGGTCGTTGGTGTTGTAGGGGTTGGAGATCTTGCCGGGATCATAGGAGCTCGCAAAGCCCTCCCCGGTCTTGAGGCGAACCTTGTACGTGAGCGACGCCGCCCCGTAGTACCACGTGCGCTGCGTAATGGTCAGCTTGCCCACCGCACCGCCCTCGGTGTAGTCGTAATCGTAGACGGGTTCCTCGACGACCTTCTTTGCCGAATTGGAGTACTGCGGGTTCCAGGTGAGCGTCGAAGATGCATTGTCGAAACTCGCCGTGCCGGCGTCGGCGCTGGCGGAACCCAGGTACTCGATGTTGTTACCCATGACATCGGTCACCGAATTGAGGGTCGGCGCGGGGCCCGGCTTGACCTGGCCCTTGATTTTCTCGTTGATGAGGTTGTACGCTTCATCCGAGAGGACAACCGTGTTGTTCGATCCGGTGTTGACCTGAACGCCCATGAGGACATAGTGCGAATCGTCAAGCTTGAGGAATATTGTGGTGTTGTTGCCCTTGCTCCAAGACAGTCTCACGTTCTTCGCGATGGTCTTGCCAGCCGGGTACTGGATGTCGAAAACGCCCGATTTCCCATAACCGGAGTTCGGATCTCCGGTCACATCAATGCCGGAGCCGTTGACGGAGCCGGTCACGGTGCCCGGCGTCATCCCGTGTGCCCAATTTGAGGTCACCCCATCGTAAGGTGCCGTGGTAAAAAAGGTATAGTAGTCCGTCTGCTGCGAGGCGACGGCGCAGGTGTCCACCGAGAGGTGCACGATGAACTCGTCCTCGACGCCGGTGGGCTCGACGGTCTTGGTCAGGCGCACGCCGCCGTCAGGCGACTCAACCCAGCCATAGTTTGCGAGCTGGCCGGCCGCAATTCCCTCGCTCGTCTGATGCGACGAATCATAGCGACCGCTCACAATCTGCCAGCCGTTATCCCCCGCAGCACGCGCGACAAGCGGCATAGCAAGCAGCGCGGCAAGGCAAATGGACAGGATCGCCCCCGCCATCATCCTTTTGCGCTTGATATTTCGACTCGTCATCATACCGTCTCAATCCGTTCGCCGCCTTTAAGCAGCTATTCCTCGGTCTCATTTAGACCCTTACGGATATGGTATGAATCGGCTGTGACGCCCTTGGTCAAAGTGTGACAGTCACGCTTGGCGGACGCTACGCATTATTATCACCAAATGGAGAAAATAGAAGCACTGTCCAGGCTTCACATCGTAACGACGGCAGCTGATATCTCACATTTCACGCGACCAAACGAATCTCCTATAGCGAAATAAACTCCGACCAGGCATACTCGGGGAGCACCCCCCCCCGTTGGCAAACCGCCGACACCGTCGCGATAGTCGTAATAGTCGCACTCAATGCACTCCGGAACGATCCTGCGTGCCCCGCGATCGCTTTCAACAATATAGTCAATGCCATTTCTGCCAAGCTCAATCATAAGTCGGGAAGCCGTCTTGCGGTACCTTGCCCGCGTTGTCTTATTTGGCTCGCACTCCCATAGCATCGCAATAGCCTCGCGGGAAGACACGAAAGAACCGCGGCGCTCCACCAGGAGGGCAAGCAGCTCTTTGGCCTTCTCGGAACGTATATTGATAGCCCTGCCGTCTACAGACAAACTAAAGGAGCCGAAAAGCCTGACGGCAATGCTATGATCATTCTCATATGGCGCATGGCCAACAGCTGAATCGCCAGCAGCCGCCTCAAGGCGAAAACCAATATAGGATTTGCTCTTCGACGCCGATACCATAACAAGCGTAGCGGCTTTTGTGCATCCAGCTGCATCGCCCAGCTCAAACGTGATTTTATCCGTATGAGGGCCATCTTCTCCAAGCGCAGCCAATCGTGAACAATTGCAAAACCCCATCACACGCTCTTTATCTCTTGGGCTCACAAAGGACAGGAGACGCTTAATCATATCGTCTGCAAACACTCTTATGTTGAGAGGAAAGCTGGAAACGCCCCCGTCGCTCCGCGCGATACACGTTATCGAATTGTCCGACTTGTCAAACTCGAACAGATCATCGGCAAAGCTAGCAAGTAGTTTTTTGCTCAATGAAAGCAGTTCTTGGAACTCCACGTCACGGTCAGGTGCGCTCGCCGCCTTAACGCAGAATAGTGAGTCTTTCTTCGTATCCTTCCTGCGGACGCACTCAACCCAAATCTTGCACGCATGGGGAGCTCCAACGGAAGACACAAGCGTACATACATCCGCAACGGGCACCATCTGGGCATATGCTTCGTCAAACATCGCGCCAACATGCGTCCGATCCGCCAAGACAATATAATCCGAAAGACAGAGATGATCGATGCGAGAGTCAATCCTTAATAGGTCTTTTGAATAATCGTTGAGACAGGCAATCGTTATGCCCCTATCTCCAAACACTTTCATGACAGAAAAGCGCTCGCCGCATATGCCCGGCTCCACCTCTTGCCAAGTGCGATCGTCGAATGCAATCGAGGTGCTTCTCATGACGCCGTCGTCGCCCATGCTCGATACCGCAATCTCGTGTACGCAAATTACGGCACCGTCTTTTGCTATCAGACGGTACGCCGCACTTGAATTTCCTTCCGCCATGGACAAGCGCCGCGTAAAAGCAAGGTGGGACTCTCTGTCATCGGGATGGACCAAGGCCTCGAATATGCCCTCGGTAATGCTAAAGAGCTCGTCCTTCTGGTATCCCAGCATCTTGCACAGCCCCTGGCTGGCAAACTCCAAGCGCGTGGCGCCGTCCAAAACGCATCTGCAGTAAAAACCGCCTAGACGATCCACGAAGTTAGCGTTCGCATCAAGAACGGCCTCGGTCCCACCAATGTATCCCATGCTTCAACCATTCTTTCGGATGAGATCCTTGCCCCGTACGAAAGGGCGAGCAGTTATAGCGGGCCATAGTCTGACAAGGGTTCGGCGGAACGGATGTGCGGTCGCTACAGGCAGCAATAATTCAAGTGTTGCTCATGCGGCGATTCAAGGTTTATAAAAAGGCCGACGAACGGTTATCCCACAATAATCCACGCGATAATTGCGGTGCATCCAACATTATTTGTTCAACACACCAATAACCAAAAAATCAGTCAATCAAAATGAACTCTGACCACGAATACTCAGGAAGCAAGGCTCCCGAAGGCGCTCGCAATCCGTCGCGGTAATCGTAATAGTCGCATTCAAGACACTCGGGCACGACTCTTCGCGCCCCGCGGTCGCTCTCAACGATATATTCGATGCCGTTTCTCTTGAGCTCAGATACCAAACGCGATGCCGTTTTACGATAGCGAGCCCTTGTAGTTTGGTCCGGTTCACATTCCCAAAGCATGGCGATGGCCTCACGCGAAGAAACAAATGCTCCCCGGCGCTCAATCAAAAGGGCGAGCAGCTCTTTTGCCTTAGCAGACCTTATGTTGACGGCCTTGCCATCGACGGAAAGCGAAAAGGAGCCAAACAGCGTCGCAATCACTTGTTTTTGCGTCACGATAAGCGCGCCGCTTGGCTCGACATGCGGTGAATCCGAATCGAGACTAAGCCCCATGAGGTATTTTCTCTCAGAAACCGCTACCACCGTAGCAGTGGCAGGAACATAATCTCCATAGCGATCACGCAATAAAAAGCCAATCTTCGCGGTTCCGATGCTCCCCTCACAAAACTGGGTGGATCGAACACGAATACAAAACTGTTTCACTGCCTCCCGGCTCTCGGGGGCAACACGATCGAGCAAATACCTTGTAATGTCGTCCGTAAACATCCTCACGTTTAAGGGAATGTCGAACAAGGACCTGTCGCTGCGAGCGATATACGTTACAGTATCCTGCGCCCGATCGGCTTCGAAAAGATCCTCGGCAAAACTGGAAAATAGTTGCCTGCTAAACGCAACCTTATGCTCCTCTTCGCGCAGGCTTTCGTTTTCGATCTGTACCTTGACGCAAAAAACGGCAGAGTCAAAGTCGCCGTCATCGCGAATACGCTCAACCCAAACCTTGCAGACATGAGCAGAACCGTCAACGGAGACAAGTGTGAAGGAATCAGCGCCCGAGCGCCACTCGCTATATGCCTTTTTTAAGGCACCGCAAATTCGAGCGCGATCGGAAATAGAGACAAAGTCTAAAAAGCTAAGCCTCTTTGTAACCTCTAAGTTTGCGGCAAAGTCGAAAGCAGCACCACTCACCTGCATTATCTTTGCCTCATTGCCGCCGAGCACTTTTAGAATCGCAATCTTCTGATCGCAAGCCCAAGCCTCATTTGAGCCTTCGTGTATTTCGCTAACGACCGAATAGCCCCTCATAAAGCCATCGTTACCAACAACCGACGTCATCGTGTCAGCAACGCGGATAATCGATCCGTCTTTTTTAATCAGACGATAGGAGAGGCTCTCAGAGGTCTCTTTTTTTGCCATTCTTTGAACGAAATCCACGAACGTCGAAACGTCATCCGCATGCACCGTCACTGTATAGACACCCTCAACAAGCTCTGAAAACTCTGTTTTCCGATAGCCCAACATCGAGCAAAAGTTTTGACTCACAAACTCAAGATAGATAGGTCCGCCCAAAAAACAACGATGGTATCCGCCCAAACGATCCATGATGCCCTTACCGGCGTCTGCAACGGAAAGCGCTTCGCCCCTCTTATTCTGCTTCATGGCTCCCCCATTCCAATGGTTGCCAATAAGCGTATCTTTAGGAACGTCCGAAAAGCGAACAAGCGTGACAGTTCCGTGACAGCATGAACGAGTCTCGACCCGCCAAGGCTCCCACGGAACCCGAACCAAGACTCGCTCAGCATTAATTTGTCAACGAGGCATCTAGTCGATTCTAACGTACTCCGCCCAAGAGTATTCTGGCAGAAAATCTCCCGAAGGCCCCCTGAGCCCATCGCGATAGTCGTAGTAGTCGCACTCGATATACTCGGCAATAACGCGGCGGGCTCCTCGATCGCTCTCCACGATATATCCGATACCATTCCTGTTGAGTTCGGACATAAGGCGCGAGGCAACTTTCCTCGCTCGCGCCCTCGTCGTCTCGTCGGGCTCGCACTCCCACAGCATCGCGATGATCTCACGCGTGGAGACAAACGCGCCGCGCCTCTCAATGAGAAGCGCCAAGAGCTCCTTAGCTTTTGCAGAGCGGATATTAACGGCCTTGCCATCAACGACCAATCGGAACGAACCAAATAGCGCGACATTGATTTGCTTCTGCGTTGCGACGGTGGAAAGCGGATCTCCCCCGGCATCGGCATGATCGAAACTCAGCCCGATAAAACACTTAGCCCTAGAAATCGAAGCCATCGTAAGCAGGGCGGGCCTAACGGAGCCATCGCGGAACACCACCGAGAATTTCAGCTTCGCCGACTCGATATCATCCGATTCGGGATCGCCCGACGTAACCTTTTCGCAAAAGTCCCTCGCGGCAACGATGTCTTCCGGTCCCACATGATCAATAAGGTATTTTGTCGTGTCATCCATGAACATCCGCACATTGAGCGGCAAATTAATGATGCCATTGTCACTGCGGGCGATATACGTTACGGAGCCCTCAAGCCGGTCAACCTCAAACAAATCCTCGGCAAAACTCGAAAAAAGGAGTCTGCCAAACGAGAGCTTATCCTCGCTGTTGCGCTGATGCTCGATATCCCCCTCAATCTTGATGCAAAAAAGGCTGTCCTCGACGGATTCCTCGAGCTGAATGCACTCGACCCACAGATCGCATACCTGCGTTTCGCCATCTGCAGATATCAGAGCGCAGGTCTCCATGTCGGAGTACTCCTCCACATGCGCCTTATCGATAGCTTTCCTGACCTTAACGCGATCGGATATCGCAATAAAATCGAGAAGTCCCCCTGCACTCGAGTGTGAGTCTTTCACACCGAGCAAACTGGATGCAACACCACACATGCGCTCTATGTCAACGGCGGCGTTTCCATACACCTTAAGGATTGCCATCCGCTCGCCCGGAACGGTCGATGCGGACTCCAGCTGATCGTCCGGTACCTCGCAAACAACTGAGTAACCGCGAATGACGCCGTCCTCGCAAACGACGGACGCCATGGTATCGACCACGCGGATGACGGATCCGTCTCGGCGGATTAACCGGTATACGACACTGTCGCAGCCTTCGTTTTCGGCCAAACGCTGAGCGAAATCATCGAAAAGGGCCGTATCGTCGGGATGTACCAACGCCGTGTACACCTCACCGGTAAGCTCGGCCAGCTCGGTCTCTTGGTAACCCAGCATCTCGCAGAAATTCTTACCTGCAAATTCCAGATGCATCGGATCGCCCAGGCAGCATCGATGGTATCCACCCAGATGGTGCATGATGTCGTGCTCGCCACCGGCGGCAATCAATCGATTGTCTGTTTCTTGCTTCATGAAATAGCAGCCCCTTTCGCAAATTACGATAGCGACCGCCCGTTCCGTTTATGCAGGAGCGTGACCGTTCCGTGACAGATGAGGGGCTCCGACGAAAGAGCATGCATTCTTGAGTTGCGGTGAAATGCGGACTGTTTGGCGGCTTTTTTGGCCAAAACAGTCCGTATTCCACCGCAAGGTATCTGAGGGCTAGAGGTTGTAGGTGACCACTTGGGGTTCGGCGGGTTCGCCAGAGGGGATCGAGTCGACCTGTTCCACGCGGACGAACTTGACCGTCACGGCCTCAAAGCCCGCCTTGTGCAGAACATCCGAATAGACGCGCGCCTGCAGGGCATGCTTCTCCTGCAGCTGTTCCGGCGTCTCGTCCGGTGTGCCGCCCGTCTTGTAGTCGATGACCAGCGCGCGCGACGAATCCGCCGGGTTCGTCGCCAAAGCGTCGATGGCGCCTTCGGCATATGCACCGTAGCGGGCGATGTCCTCGTCCTCGCAACCCAGCGAGAAGAACGGCACCTCGGCGCGAACGCACGGCCAGGCAAGCAGCTCGGCACGAACAGCCGACTTGAGCCAGCGGTCCAGGGCAACATCGAAGCGCTCGCGCTGCTCCGGCGTCAGGCGCCACAGACGCGCCAGCGCTTCGGCGCGCGCGGTGGGCAGCTCATCGGCACCCATCTCGATGAGCCACTGGCAGGCGGCATGGAACGCTGAGCCCAGCGCCATGGGGTTGCCGGCGGGCTCAACGGAGGCCACGTCTGCATCCGTCATCTCCGAGCCATCCGACTCGGCATCATCGCCAGCCTCGTCCATGGGCACGTGTGCCTCGGCGGCACGGTCCTCGGACTCGGCATGGAGCGCCGCTGCGACTGACGAGTAGCTGTACGAATCGCGCGCCGGATACGGGCAGGTGCCCATGCGCACGCCCACCGCCTGGGGATACACGAGCTCAAACGCATCGGGCTCGGGGTCGGCAGGACCGGGAACGGCGGCGCGGGCATCTGCACCGGCACCCTCCGGCTCCGCATCGCCGCGGACAAGCCTGCCCTCGGCATCCAGTGAAACGTTGGCCTCAAACGCCTGCTCGCCAAACGTAAAGTCCGCGAGCGAGATGAGCTCGTAGTCGCCCGGCTGCGAGTTGCCGAACACCAAGTGGTCGGCATCGAGCTGCGGCATGTCCAGAGCGTTGGTCGGCAAAATGCGGCGCAGCACGTCGTAGGTCAGATCGGTCTCGACGTCGAAGGTCGGTGCCGTCACCTTGCCGCGGCTCACGCCGGCATCCATCGCCAGAATGACCAGCTCTCGCGCACGCGTCATGGCGACATAGAGCAAACGAGCCCGCTCCTCGAGCGAAAGCTGCAGGTCGTCGTTGCGCAGGCGAGCAAATACCTCGGCGGGAGAACCCGTCGCGCAGACATCCTCCATGAGTTCTGGCGGCAGCCACAACGACGTGCCCTTGCCCTTAAACGCATGCTCAAACTGCTTTTTGACGTCATCGCCCTTTACGAACGTACCGTCCGCGAGTTTAACGCCGTCGAAGCGTGCCGGCAGCGCCACGACCTGCGCTCCGCCCTCGACACGCCCCATCTGAGCCGCACCGGACGATTTGCGCACGCCAAAGCATTCCGCAACCGCCACGACCGGATACTCCAGGCCCTTGGACGCATGCACCGTCATGATACGCACCGCGCCGTCGCCTTCCTCGTTGAGCGCGCCCGGCGCCTCCTTGCCCGCCAGGAAGCGATCGAAGGCAAGCGCGATGGAGCGCGGCGAGTTGCCGAGCTCGGCCTCTGCCTCGGCCACGGCGTCGAGCGCCTTGAGCACGTTGGCGGCAATGGCCTTGCCCTCGGGACCACGCTGCGCCAGACGCACGAACCAGCCCGAAGCGTTGACCACGTCGCGCGCGATGGAGGCGAACGAATCGCGACCCACGCGACGAAGCGCATGGCGCAGCACCTCGCGGGCACGCGTCACGAGCGGCAGGTTCTGCAAACCCGGCACATCGGAATCGCTCATGATGCCCGCATCGATGTTGCGGCGCGAGGTCTCCCCCGTCTGATCGTCGAGCCTGGTCGCCAGCGCCAGGAACTCCTGGGCGCCGAGCGCAAACATCGGCGATGCCAGCAGCGGCATAAGACCCTGCGCCGTATCGGCCGGATTGGCAAGCGCGCACACCAGGGCACGTACCGTCTGCACCTCGGCAGCCTGCGCAAAGACCGAGCCGCCTGCGATCACGCAGTCGAGCCCTTGGTCGCGGAAAGCCTGGGCATAGACGTCGGCGTTGGTCATGCGGCCCAGCAGCAGCACCATGCCGCCCTGGGGCTGGCCGGCATCGGCAAGCGCACGGAATCGCTCGGCGATCGCACGGGCCTTGGCCTGCGTGCGCTCCTGCGTACTGCCGCCGGCAACAAAGAGGGCCTGACGACGCGAGGCGTCTGCCACCAGCGTGTCCTTGCGGCCGTCGCTCGCCTCAAGATCCAAAAAGCCCTGCATCAGACCGCCGTCGTCGCCGTCGAAGACGCGTGCCACGTAACGCAGCACCTCGTCATGGCTGCGGAAGTTGCGAACGAGCTTGACGAGCTCGCCGGCGGGGACATCCGGCGCGGCGACCGTCTCGGACGCCGCCGTCGATCCCACTTTGCGCTCCTGGCGACGGAACACCTCGACCTCCGCCCCGCGGAAGCGGTAGATCGACTGCTGTGCATCGCCTACGGTGCACAGCGCGCGCTCCCCCGCACCCGTCAGGTAACGGATCAGGTCGACCTGCATCTGATCGGTATCCTGGAACTCGTCGATCATGACCATCTTAAAGCGTCCCTCATATGCCGCTCGAATGGCCGGGTAGTCGCGTAGCGCCTCGTATGCCATGCGGAGCAGGTCGTTGTTGTCGAGGGCAGACTGGCCGGCCTTGAGCGCGCGGTACTCGGCCTCGACGGAACGGGCCAAGCCCACCAGTGCATCGAGCGCGGGGCCACCGCAGGCAAGCACGATATTGATAAACGCATCGGCGGCCTCGGCCTTGAGCAGCTCGACCTGCTCCTTGGGGAATGCCTTGCTCGCGCGCGGCATGGTGCACGACATCATGAGTCGCGCCGCATCGGCCATGGTCTTGCCGCTCGCCTCGAACGCGTCGATGGCATCGAGTGCCACCTGCGCCTTCTCGGTCGCGGCCTTGCTTTCGCCCAGCGCCGCGCGATAGGCATCGGCGAGTGCCGAGGTATCGGCCTGGCCGCGCGCCACGCGCACATCGTCCATACCGCCCGGCAACTGACTCGACAGCTCCAGCAGATCGCGCACCAGACCCTTGATGGTCGTGCCGGCGCCAAAGGGACCGCCCTCGCCCGCCATGGGATACCAGGCGTAGAGGGCCTTGAGCGATGCCGCGAGCTCGGGGGCGGCATCGGGCGCCGTCGCGCGACCCAGCACATGCTCAACAGCCTGATCCATGAGCTCGTCGGTATCGGTGAGCACCGTGAACTCGGGATCGATGCCCAGCTCCAACGCGTGTGCGCGCAGGATGCGCGAGCACATGCCGTGAATGGTCGAGATCCACGCATCGTCGACGGTCAGGGCCTCCTCGTCCATGCCCTCGTCGATGAGCGCGCGGCGCACGCGGTCACGGATCTCGGCCGCGGCATCTTTGGTAAAGGTAATGGCGAGCACCTGGTCCAGATGCTCGACGAACGGACCGGATTCGGGCGAGAGCGCGTAGACGATGCGGCGCGTGAGGGTAAAGGTCTTGCCCGAACCGGCGCCCGCCGAGACAAACAGCGGACGGTCGAGCGTTTTGACGATCTGCAGCTGTTGCGGCATCAAAGTCGAAAGATCCATGGTCTACACGTCCCTCCTTACAAACGTTCCTTCGTGGTTATACGAGCAGCGAGCATGCGCGGCCTGAGCCGACGCCGGGTCGACGGCGGCAACGTTGCCTGCCTCGAGCTCGCGCAGGCGCTCGGCGATGCCGGTCTCCACGCGATCGAGCAGGGCGTCGAAGTCCATGCTGCCACCCTCGCCGGGGAAACCTTTCTTAAGGCCCGGGATGCGACCGTCACCGCGCTCTTCCTCGAGCAGCTCGGCGCTCGCGGCACCGCGCAACGCCGGCTTGCCGCCCTTGGTCGAAAAGTAGAGCGCCGCGCGGGTGTCCAAATCCAGCGCCCGGCGCATGGCCTGGGCGTAGATGAGCGTTTGGGTATGTGGCGGCAACCAGCGCGGATCGTCGATGGGCGCCGTCCCCGATTCCTCGTCGCGCACCGTGGGGTCGGCGAGCTTAAACTCCTCAACGCCCGTGCGGTGCTTGTAGTCGATCACCACGGCACGATTCTCGGCGTCCACGTCCACGCGGTCGATGCGCCCGCCAAGCGGCCAACCGGCATACTCGACCTTGAGCTCGTTGAAGGCAAACTCCAGGTAGCGCGGGGCAAAGGGGGCAAGTGCCTCGGACTCGTAGGCAAGCACGCCCTCCAGCTGCGGCAAGATCTCTGCCACCTGGCGCTCCTCCACCGCAGAGAGCGGCACGAGCGGGCCCTCCGCGCCTCGCTTGCCTGCGTGCTCGGCCAACGTCTCGTCAAAGACCTCGCGCAGCAGCTCCTGAGCGCGCGGCAGGTTCTCGGGCGTCACGCGTTCCATGCCCTCCTGGGGCAGGCGGGCATGCAGGTGCTCCAGCACATCGTGGACAAAGTTGCCCTTCTCCATGTTGCCAAAGCCCGCGTCGATGGACTGAGGTTTGACGCGATACGACACGAACCAGCACAGCGGGCACGTCGAGTACGCCTCAATCTGCGAGGCGGACGTCAGGCGCGGCACGAGCGGCGCGTTCTCGCCCGCGCCATCGCGGCGACGCAGGACCAGGTACGGCACAGCCGCCTCACTCAAATGCTGAGGAGCCTCGCACGCGACGCGCTTGCACTCGATGCCCTCACCGGCCGCTGGATCAAAATCGGCGACGATACCGCCCTCGCCCACGCACGAAACCCTGGCGGCGCCAGTGGCCTCGGCGTGCGCTCGAAGCTCGGTCCACGCGGCCGCCGGATAGCACTCGCGCGCCTGGCGATCGTGCGTCACGCGGGCAAGCGCAACCGGGCCGCGCGCAGCCTGCATCGCGCGGCCGAAGCGCACGCGCAACAAGGCGGCAGGCTCAAGCGTCACACCGCTGCGATCTAACTCTGCCGTCAGCGTGGCCAGCGGGCCCTCTTCATGTGAGAGCGGATAACTGTCCAGGTCGACATCGGCAAACAGCACGGCATCGTAGCTGTCGGGGCACAGGGCCGCCGCATCGGCAAGCGACGCAAAGCGCACCTGGGCGCGTGGCGCGCGGTCGACCTCGTAGGTCTTGTAATCGTATGCGGTGCTGCGCTTGTCCACCTTGGTACAAACGTCGTCGAGCACGGGCACGGTCGCCGCCTGCGACACGTCGAGCGCGCGGGTGTCGTTCATCAGGATGTCGATGGCATGGCGCAGCAGAGCCGTCTCTGCCTGGCGGCGAGCCTGACCGTCAAGGCCACCAAGGGCGCGATCGGGCAGCGCCTCGGCGACGGCGAGCATGGCCTTGAGCGCCGTCACGGGTTTGTCGCGCCACAGCGCCTGGAACACGTCCGAGACCACGCACGGCACGTTCTTAAACCAGTTCTCATCACTGGCAGCCTTGCGCGAGGACCTGACCTGGCCCTGCACGCTCTGCAGCAGGCTCTTGACGGCCGTGGTGGTCTTGCCGCGCGATAGGCGCATGTTCTTGTCGAAGGTGCGCGCGCTGGCGGCATCGGCACCCGAAAGCGGACTGTAAATCCAGTCGGTAAGCTCCGGCGCGGGCCACCACTCGGTCTTGGAGGCGATGCCCTCGTCGGCGGCCTTCATGCGCTCGATCAGATTGGCGAGCGCCGAGAACTGCCTGCCCGCGATGGATTGGGAAAACGCCGTGAACTCGGTTGTCTCGGCCGCAATATGACGCGCCGCCAAACGGGCAGCGAGTTCACCGAACAGTTGGGGCGCCCGGGCAGACACCACGAGCACGCGCACGGGGTCCGCGGACGCCGCGACACCGCCGTCGACCGCGGCGTCCTCACACGTTTTTACCAGCTCATCGACTGCATCCACATAGGCGTGGGCGCGGGCGTGAGGGCCGGCAACCTCTACAAAGGTAGGCTGAGCGGCGGACTTGGAGGCAGTCTGGGGCGCGGCGGCACCCTCCCCCAGCGGCGCGGCCTCAAACAGCACGCCGCGGGCATCAAGGGCCGTGGCCAGCTCCTCGCGCATCGCCGCCTGCTCGCGAGCGAGCAGCACGACAACCTCTCCCCCGTTGTTTGCCACGGCGGACAGCAGCCCGAGCAGGCTATACGTAAATGACGTGACACCGCGCACACATACCGCGCGGGCGCACGCCGGAAGGTTGTCGGCCAGCACCTCGGCCATAAGGTCAGCCGCCTCGCAGGGCTCGACCATGTCTCGACGGTCCAAGCCGCTCGCATAGACACGCAACAGCTCGAACACGCGAGCCTCGGCGTCGCTCTTGGGATCGGGCCGGCAAACGTCGCCGCAGCGGCGCTCGGCACCCGTTCCCGCTACGCCCGGCAGCACATCGCGGGCCATGCGCGCGAGCATGCGCACCGTGCCCTGACTGCGCGAAAGCGGCTGCAGGTCGGCATCGCCGCGACGGGCGACCATGTCCGAGAACAGCATCTGGCGTTGCATGTTGTCGACGAAGCTGCGGCCATCGCCCATAAGCTCCCACAGCGAACGAAGCCACGACGCGGGGGTTTTGTAGTCAACGCCCAGCGAGGCGCCAGCAACCGCAGCATCGTGGCGGCACAGATCGAGCTCGGCAAACGAGGGCGCCAGCAAAACGGCACGCCCGTGGCGGGCAACCAGGTCGGCGAGCAACGACGCCTCGGCATCGCTCAAGTTCGTACCGGTATTGGTGGTATAGATTCGAACAGGCATGGTCCTCCACTCAAACCGTTCGCAATAATCAATGTATTTATCCTACCCGCCCACGCGGACAGATTTGCCCCACGCCGACAGATTTGATTCCTCCGCCCCAAGGGATCAAAAAACCGCCCCCGAAGGGACGGTTCTGCGCAATTCGATTTTGCCGCTGGCCTACTCGCCATCCTCCAGTTTGATGAGGATCTTGCGATAGCCACCGTACTCGCCATTAAGCGCCTTGGACACGCGGCTCACCGTGGTGGACGAAGCGCCGGTGCGGGCCTGAACCTCAACATAGGGCTCGCCCTCATCCAGATAACGCGCGACCTGCAGGCGCTGAGAAAGATCGCAGATCTCGCGCGGTGTGCAGATATCGGTTAAAAACGCCTGAATATCGTTCTCGTCGTCCAAAAGACTAAATGCGTGGACCAGCTGCTTGACATCAGGCTTGTCAAACATGTTCTCGATATTCATCGATCACCGCCAAACCCGCCAAAAGGCATCGAAGTTGATACTGACATCGGGCATCGTTCGCCCGTTCTATGCAATAAAACAATGCATGGGGCATTTGCCCGTAGCAGTGTAGCACACCACTAAACTAAAGCGACAAGACTCTCTGTCAGCGGCACGTTTTTCAGGACGAACGCCGTTTAGAAACCGAATGCGCACGTAAGCTCCACGAGTATTTGAGACAATGGGCGCCCAAACACCGCGGCGCGCCCGCGCAACCATCCAAGTCGCCGCCGCAAGCCGCTTCACGCGACGCCGGCAACCCCGGCGCAAGAAAGGATTCACGCCATGCGCTTTATGCTTAACTGGCTCTTCACCTCGATCTCCATCGCAGTCGCCACGTTCCTCGTCCCCGGTATTCAGCCCTTCGGCTTTGCCGAGGCCTGGGTCTGCTTTGCCTTTGTGGGACTGTTCCTCAACATCGTCGATTCGTTCGTCAAACCGTTCCTCACGGTCATCTCGCTGCCGCTCACGATCATTACGCTCGGCATTTTCCAGCTCGTGCTCAACAGCTTTATGCTGGAGCTCGCCAGCTATCTGTCGGTCAACCTGTTGGGCGGCGGCATCTCCATCGCCGGCTTTGGCTCGGCCTTTATGGGCAGCATCCTAGTGTCCATCATGCGCAGCATCCTCGATAGTATTGCCGAAGAGTAGAACGACCCGACACACAAACGTATCGGACCAAATCAAAGGCCGTCCATCGCAAAATGGGCAGCCTTTGATTTGTCAAGTCTCAGAGGGCAAGAAAAACTACCATTTCCACCCCGTCCCCAAATGGCAGGTGGGCTAGATGACGTAGTCGTAGCCTTCGTTGGGGGCGACGAGCTGGTCGAGCGTCACGCCATCGAGGTAATCGTTGATGAGCTTGTCCAGGTTCTTCCACACGTCGAGCGTGGGACACTCATCAGATCGCGAGCAACCCTTACAGTCGCCATCCAGGCAGGCGACCGGCGCCAGACTGCCCTCGGTCAGGCGCAAGATCTCTCCCACCGTGTACTGCTCGGGCGGGCGCGTGAGCACATAGCCGCCGCCCTTGCCGCGCATGCCCGAGAGCATATTGGCGCGCACGAGCGTAGCCAAGATGTTCTCGAGATATTTCTCGGAAATCGCCTGTCGCGCCGCAATCTCTTTAAGCGGAATACGGCCTGTCGCCTGGTGCTCGGCCAGGTCAACCATAACGCGCAGGGCGTACCTGCCCTTAGTAGAAACCAACATATATAGTGCTGCCTTTCGGTCTTTTAGTCCGCTGAAATTCTAGCCGAAAAATTGGCTTTGAAAATACCCGTTCCGGTCAAGATGGTTAATCAACTTGAAATAATCTCCTATTTCCTATTGCATTACTAGGCTTTAGTGTCTAGTATGCTTCCCAACAGGTAAATGAACAACCTATAAGGTTTATGGGTTTATCTGCAAGACGCATCATAACACCGCACGGTAACCAGTAACTTGAACACTTTGGAGGTTCATCATGAGCAAGGTTTACACGTCCATCGATCAGCTTATCGGCCACACCCCGCTTCTGGAGCTCACCCACTTTGAGGCCGACGAGGACCTCAAGGCTCGCGTGCTCGTCAAACTGGAATACTTCAACCCCGCCGGGTCCGTCAAAGACCGCGTCGCCAAGAACATGATTGACGAGGCCGAGAAGGCCGGCAAGCTCGTGCGCGGCGGCGACTACACCATCATCGAGCCCACGAGTGGCAACACCGGTGTCGGCATCGCCTCGGTGGCGGCGGCCCGCGGCTACAAGGTGATCATCACCATGCCCGAAACCATGTCCGTCGAGCGCCGCAAGCTGATGCAGGCATACGGTGCGCAGCTCGTGCTCACCGACGGCTCCAAGGGCATGAAGGGCGCTATAGCCAAGGCCGAGGAATTGCAGAAGGAGACTCCCAACAGCATCATCGCCGGCCAGTTCGTGAACCCCGCGAACCCGGCCATTCACAAGACCACGACCGGCCCCGAGATCTGGGACGACACCGACGGCCGGGTCGACATCTTCGTCGCCGGCGTTGGCACCGGTGGTACCGTGACCGGCGTGGGCGAGTTCCTCAAGGAGCAGAACCCCGAGATAAAGGTCGTCGCCGTCGAGCCCGCCACCTCCCCGGTGCTTTCCAAGGGCCAGGCCGGCCCGCACAAGATCCAGGGCATCGGCGCCGGCTTTGTGCCCGACGTCCTCGACACCCAGGTCTACGACGAGATCATCCCCGTCGAGAACGAGGACGCCTTTGCGACCGGCCGCGCCGTGGGCCACAAGGAGGGCGTGCTCGTGGGCATTTCGTCCGGTGCCGCCGTGTGGGCCGCACTGCAGCTGGCCAAGCGCCCCGAGAACGAGGGCAAAACCATCGTGGCCCTGCTTGCCGACACCGGCGAGCGCTACCTGTCCACAGCACTGTTCCAGGACTAAGGGCCCGACACTTGTCGATGAGCCCAAGGCACGCCGGTCTCCCCTCTCTTCTGGCAGCCTGGGCTCATCCCGGCAGGGTGTCCCACAGGACGCCTGAACTTGCTACAATGTCTGCGGCGCGGAACCAGCCTCCCGCGCCGCTTTTCTTTTTTGGCCACATGCCACCAAGGAGAACCTCCCCATGCACAACAAGCGCGTGCTCGTCGCCATGAGCGGCGGCGTCGATTCCAGCGTGACCGCGTACCTGCTCAAAAGCCAGGGCTATGAATGCGTCGGCGCCACCATGCGCCTCACCTGCCCCGCACCCGACCCCGCCACGGGCATGAGCAAAGTCGACCGCGACATCGCCGACGCGAAGGCAGTTTCCGAGCGCATCGGGATCCCCCATCACGTGCTCGACCTGCAGCAGACGTTCGACCACAGCGTTATCGAGCGCTTTGTGAACGCCTACCAGGAAGGGCTGACGCCCAATCCGTGCATTATCTGCAATCGCCACATTAAGTTTGGCGCGCTGCTCGATGCGGCGCTGGACATGGGCTGCGACTACATCGCAACGGGACATTACGCCAAAACAAGCCAGGCGGCAGACGGCACCTGGCAACTACATCGCGGCGAAGATCCCAAAAAGGACCAAAGCTATTTTTTGTATTCGCTTACGCAGGAGCGCCTGGCACGCACGATCTTTCCGCTGGCAGGCCTAGACAAAGAGCGCGACGTGCGCCGCATAGCCGCCGAGCAGGGCTTTACCAATGCCCAGAAGGCCGAAAGCGAGGACATCTGCTTTATTCCAGACGGTGACTACGCGGGCTATATCGAGCGCCGCTGCGGACATCCCGCTGCACCGGGCGACATCGTGTGGCGCGACGGCAGTGTGGTCGGGCGCCACAACGGCGCGCTGCGCTACACCATCGGCCAGCGCAAGGGCCTGGGCGTCGCGATGGCACATCCCGTGTATGTGACGGGCGTCGACGCCGCCAACAACACCGTGCACCTGGGCGAGGCCGAAGATCTGACCGCCGCTGCCCTCACGGCCGATGAGTGGATCTGGAGCGCGCCGGACGCACGCATGGAGGCGGAGCTCGACGCCGGCGGCATTCGCGTGGGCGCCAAATACCGCTACCGTCAGAAAGACCGGGCAGCGACCCTTACGCGCGGCGAAGACGGGCAGATGTTGCTGACCTTCGACGAGCCGCAGCGCGCCATCGCCCCCGGCCAGGCCGTTGTAGTCTATCGCGGCGACATCGTCCTGGGCGGCGGTACCGTGACCGGCGCACTTAAGTAGCCGCGGGTTTATCGCTGCACGTGTCGAAGTACCTCAACAGCGGCACCAACCTCGATTACGCGACGCTCGAGGCCGTGGCAAATGGCCTCGAGTCGACCCTCCGCCGTCGCCCATTCGCTCTGTGAAAGAATCTCGATCGCCTCATCAACAAATCCGTTGAGCCGCGATGGATCGAACCAATCGAGCGAGTCCGCAAGCGCCAGCTGGACGGAAGGGTCGGGCCCAAACGGCTTAGCGGAAAACCCAAACTCCCCAGCTGCGAGCACGGCAGTCGGTACGTTGTACCACAGGCAGTTGCCGCTATCGAACAGCGGAGCAGGCCTTATCTCCAGGGTGTCGACATTGCGGATGATGCCGAAGTTTCGCCAATGGCGGTCGCTGTTGGCCAAAAGAGCATCGCAGACAATCATCTGCGACATAGACCTTCTCACAGCGGCCTCATCGACACCATGCTTACCAAGGAAGCAGCAGTATCGATCGTATGTCGAGTTTCCTCGCTGGCCGCCAAGGGCGTTCTTAACGTAAACAGCCGGAACGTATTCCTCGCGGCCGTCAAGAAAGTCGTCGCACAGACACACAGGGCCATCGAACATCCGCTCAACCGTATAAGGAACAAACTCGCCCTCCGACAGCAAGCGACGATGCAGAGCTGTTGCGACCGCCTCGTTAAAGGGCCGTTGATCGTCCACGCCGCATCCCTTGACCAGAACGCGAACGCCGTTGCGAATCATCCACGATTTAGGGAGCTCGCCCTCGGACGTGTTATCAGGATTTTTAAGACCGATGCCTTCCAGCCAACCCGAACGCTCTTCGGGCGCCGATCGCTCAAATTCGTTCTCAAAGTAATTGATGTTTTGCCATTTGAGTTCGGCGCAATCGGCCGGCCGCAGCCAATAGCAATCCGAAAGCGATAGGCCCAGGCACCGAACTGGAACCTCGATGCCGCTGGCAATTCCCAGTTCACGATAGCGCGAGACGAGTCCGGGGCGAACATCGGGCACCGACCGATGCCCCCACCATGCATTGAGCTCCCGCTTATTCACCGTTGGAGAAGAGCTCGAGCATGTGCCAAACGGCATTCGTTGCGCATCGAGGACCTCGGCGATTTCGAAGGGAAACTCACGCGTCGGATCAAAAGAGACATGCGCGACCTTATGGTCGGCCGACATCAGCGTAAACTTGCGCCCCACATCGGCCGCAGGACGGCGTCCACGTTTGCGGACCTTTTGATAAGCGAGCGCAGAATTGTACTCGACCATCTTCCGGCCGCCCACAATATCGCACACAAGCGTCCCCGATGCGGCAAGTTGCGATATGCGGGCTTTCGTAACGCCCAACAGGCGGGCGGCATCACCCATAGACAAGTACCCAGACGTATCCATACACCGCATCACCTCGTTAAGTAGTTTACATGTTTAGTTAATAGATTACAGACATCATAATACTAAACGACCCAAAGCGAAAAAAGGCCCGAGAAATCGGGCCTTAGCGATTAGTCAGCCGAGTCGCAAGCTGCTCCCCTAGCGCTGAACGTAGGCGCGAACGAGCTCGTAGGTATTGCGCACGCCGTCGATGTGGCTGCGCTCGTAGTTGTGGCTCGCGTACACGCCGGGGCCAATCAGACCATGGCGAATGTCGTAGCCGGCCGAGAGCGTTGCCTCGACGTCCGAGCCGTAGTGCGGGTACACATCGATGGCGTAATCGAGCTCCAGCTCGCGCGCGATGTTGGACAGCGTGGTTACCAGGTCGTAGTTGTACGGACCGCCCGAATCCTTGGCGCAAATCGAAACCATGCGCTCGGTGCAGCCCAGGTCGTCGCCCACGCAGCCCATGTCCACGCTGATCATCTCGCGCGTGTCGGCCGGCACAAAGGCACCGCCGTGGCCGACCTCCTCGTACACGGTAAAGAGCAGCGAAACCTTACGCGAAAGCGTCACCTCGCCAGCGGCGACGGCGCGGGCCAAACCCAGCAGAATCGACGCGGACAGCTTGTCGTCCAAGAAGCGGCTCTTGATGTAGCCGCTCTCCGTCACCGTGGTGCGCGGGTCCATAGCGATGATGTCGCCGGTCTGAATACCCAGCTCGAGCACATCATCCTTGCTGTCAACGTTCTCGTCGAGCAGGATTTCCATGTTCTTCTCGATGGTCTTGACCGGCTCATCGGCCACATGCGCCGAAGGCTCGGTATTGAGGACCACACCCGTAAAGACTTTGCCATCGCGCGTGTAAACGGTGCAGTTCTCGCCATCGGCCGTAGACCACTGATGCCCGCCGAGCGTCGTGGGACGCAGGCGACCATTGTCCTTGATAGAGCGCACCATGGCGCCCAGGGTATCGACATGGCTCGCCAACACAAGCGGCTCGCCCTCGCCGCCAAGCTCAACGAGTACATTGCCCTTGTTAGAACGCTCGGGCCCAAAGCCCATATCGCGCAACGTTTCCATCAGATAATCAGTCGCCGCACGGGTATAGCCCGTAGGCGAAGCAATAGAAGTCAGCGCCTTCAGCTGGTCAGTAATAAAGCCAAGCGTAGAATCCATCTGGGACACCATCCACAACTCCAAAGTAAACATCACGTAATCAGTAAAAGCCCCAACAACGATACCACCACGCACAATTATTTACCTAGCGAAATGACCCATCGAGCTCCCCAGAACTGC